>Ga0066787_10000009_pt1 | contig 30659 bp, 20 predicted proteins | sample OrgsoiDNA2013047_FD_70942 | JGI IMG/M metagenome (GOLD analysis project Ga0066787, IMG submission 70942) | Permafrost soil microbial communities from the Arctic, to analyse light accelerated degradation of dissolved organic matter (DOM) -... | ecosystem: Environmental > Terrestrial > Soil >...
CGTAAATTTCAACCACCCGGCCGCGCGGTAAACCGCCGATGCCCAGGGCCACATCGAGACCGATGGAACCCGTGGAAACCACTTCCATGGGTTCGGTACTTTTTTCATTCATCATCATCACGCTTCCCTTGCCAAAATCCTTGTCTATTTTGTCTATGGTTAACTTTAGTGCCTTTAATTTTTCTGCGTTTGACATTGCTTATTTTTTAGTCGTTCAAAGTAGTTGATTCCTCAAAACTAGTATAAATATTTTATTCACACTAATTTTTTTAGTAAGTAAAACTAATTAATTTGGGCTCCCGTTTTTGATCCGTACCAGGCCTTCGGCGGATGACGGTTGACGGATGACGGTGGGCCGTTTACCGTTGTCCGTTTACCGTTGTTCGTTGACCGTCAACCGTCATCCGCCCACCGTCATCCGTTACTAGCAAAGAGACTAAAATTCTGAACCCAAGTCAATACTACGAATGTGGTAAATTTGAAACATGAACCGGATCGACAGGTTATTTGGTATACTCACCTTACTGCAATCCAGGAAATTTGTTACGGGTGAGAAAATAGCCGAGAGATACCATATCAGCGTCCGTTCGGTTTACCGGGATATCAAGGCCCTGAACGAACAGGGAATACCTGTCAGCTTTGAGCCGCATCGCGGCTATTTTATAGTCAACGGTTATTTCCTTCAGCCGGTATCCTTCAGTACGGAAGAAGCAAACGCGCTTCTCTTAATGGAATCCATTGTTTCGGCCTTTGCCGACCAGTCCATCCAGCAACATTATTCCACCGCGCTTACCAAGATAAAATCCGTGTTGCGTTCCTCCCAGAAGGATTCGGTAGAACGACTGGCGGCTAACATTAAGCTTCAGGTGCCGGTCTGTTTTGTTCAGAATTTTGACTACCTGACCCGGATACAGCAGGCGATTTCTTCCCAAAAGATCCTGGAGATCGGATATACAAATAAACAGGAAGAAGTTTCGGTGAGAAAAATGGAGCCCATCGGGCTCATTTTCTACGCCCTGAGCTGGCACCTGATCGGCTGGTGCCACAATAAAAAAGATTACCGCGATTTCCGCGTCTCCCGTATCCTCCGCCTGCACTGTACGGAAGAAGAGTTCTCCATCCGGAAACACATGCCGCTCGACGAATACATGAAACTGCTTCCTGTAAAATATTAATTTTTAGTCTGCCATAGGGTTGTCACCGGCGGGGATTTATTTTGTTCATCAAACAAAAAAACTTTTATGAACATCATTATCCCGTTTTTCGAAAAGCAATTGAAGGAAGAAGCGGAAAACACCCGCAAAATGTTTAAGGTGGTGCCGGAGGACAAATACAACTGGAAACCCCATCCGAAAAGTATGTCTGTTGGCGTACTGGCCACTCATATCGCCGAATTGCCGGGATGGATTCCCATGGGCATCAATACCGATACACTTGATTTTGCCGTTGGTGATTACAATCCTGCAGCAATCCATAATAATAACGACCTGATGTTGGTTTTTGAAGAAAATCAAAAACAGGCGCTGGATGCTTTAACCAAAACAACCGACGAATTTCTGCAAAATATGTGGACCATGAAAAATGGGGACCAGATATATATGACGATCACCAAAGAAGATGTTATCCGTATGGCGATATCCCAGACGATTCATCATCGGGCGCAACTAGGCGTTTTCCTGCGATTGCTGGATATTCCCATTCCTGGATCATACGGACCGAGTGCAGATGAAACCTTTTAATGTCAAAGACTGACACATCAAATGCCTTTCATTAACAATTGACCATTAACAATTAACAATTGGAATTTAAACTTCGATTTCAGCATTGAGTCTATTATATGCACAGGTGCTTAAAATAAAAAACAATGAAATCGAAATTATTATTCTCCGCGCTTTTTGTAGTATTCCTTGGAATAGCAAATATTTCCATGGCACAGGATGGCGATTTTGCAAAAACCCATCCTCGCCGGGCCGAAGTAAATCATCGTCTGAATAATCAGGACCGTCGAATTAATCATGAAGTACGAAATGGCGACATGAGCAGACGGGAAGCCCGTAATCTTCATCAAAGAGATCACCAGATCCGTCATGAAGAAAGAAGGATGGCGTCCAGGCATGGTGGTCATATTACCAGACACGAACAGTCAAGATTGAACCGCCAGGAAAATCATACGAGCCGCAGGATACGAAGAGCCTAAAGCAAATGAATAATGTGGGATGAATGATAAGATCCTCCGGAGACGGGGGATTTTTTTTTATAACAACGTAAGTGTCCAAAGCTGGTATCTTTCACAACAGAACCGGGGAGTGAAAGAAAACAATATCTTGAGGGAGTATACAACCGGAGAATTAACATGAGCACGGTGGAAAATCAGGACCGGACAAAGATTCCCCTCAGGCGGATCATCGGGTTGCCAACCAGTATTTTGCTGCTGGCAGGCATCATGATCGGATCCGGTGTTTTCAAAAAGATCGCGCCAATGTCGCGCTCTTTGATGAGTGAACACTATATCCTGATCGTCTGGATTGCGGCCGGCGTCATTTCAATGTTTGGGGCTTTTCTGTATTCCGGGCTGGCCAGTTTAACGGACAAAACAGGCGGCACGTATGAATACCTCCGGATCATGTATGGTGATTTTATCGCTTTCCTGCTTGGCTGGACGATCTTTACGATTATTGGCAGCGGGTCTGTTGCCGCACTCGCTTTTGTTTTTTCCCAGTCAGTCGATTCGCTTTTTCATTTTAAAGATATTTTGCCTTCGCTCAGCGATGTATCGGTGGGAAATTTTATTTACCCCTTCCGCGGATTCTCCGTCAAAATTCTGGCGGTTGTTATGATCATCCTTTTAACCCTCTATAATATCTCCGGGATTAAAAATTCAGGAAAACTCAGTAATATAGTTACCACGGCGAAAATTGTCGGAATGCTCTTATTAATAATAGCAGGCTTTTTATACACGGAAGAACCAGCCAGTGCATTGCACGGTGTAACATCGTTTCATAGTTTGAGGGGGGCGGCGTTGTACAGTGGAATTTTTGGCGCATTGTTAAGTGCGCTCTGGGCATTTGACGGATGGACAACTATCAGTTTTGTTACTGGAGAAATAAAAAATCCTGAGCGCAATCTGCCTTACGCAATTATAGGAGGCGTTGGTCTTGTAACCGTACTATACGTGCTGTTGAATTACACCTATATGCGTGTGTTTACGGTGGAACAGCTGGCCGCCATTCCCGATAACCGGATTGCCGCCGCCACCGTTTCGGAAACACTATTTGGAAGGGCCGGATCAGCGCTTATCAAAACACTGATAACGGTCAGCACATTTGGGGCGCTAAACGGATGTATCATTGCTTACCCGAGAATCAGTTTCCGGATGGCGCAGGAAAAAGCATTTTTCAGAAGAGCCGCATTTGTGCATCCGCTGTATCATACTCCTTATATGGCGATTACCTACACTTGTATCTGGAGCTGCATCCTGGTGATTTCCGGAACATTTGATCAGCTCACAGACATGGTTGTTGTAGCGGGCTATATGTTTGTGATCCTTACCGCCGCAGGACTGATCAAAATGAAAATGCAGAAAAAAATGACCAAAAAAATAATGGGCTATCCCGTAATACCGGTAGTCGTTATTTTATTCTCGCTGACCTTCGTGACCACAACATTTATTGTAAATACCCGCGCTTCGTTTGTCGGACTGTTATTAACGCTTTCAGGGGTGCCGTTTTATTTCTGGTTCAAAAAGCGCAAGGTCTGACACGAACTCCTTATATCGTCATTCTGAACGAAGGCTATGGACCGGATTCGCAATGGCCGCCCGGATCGCCTGAAAACTTACGGTGATTAAAGCGATCAATATGGCCGACAAACCCGCGAGCACAAATACATACCAGCTGATATGGATCCGGTAATCAAATCCGCCGAGCCATTGCTGCATAAAGTACCAGGCGATGGGAGAGGCGATCAGGATGGCGATAACAACCAACTTCACAAATTCCTTCGACAATAGCGCAGCGATACTGGCAACCGAAGCACCCAAAATCTTTCTGACACCCACTTCCTTAATTCTGTTCTCCGCCATATACGTCGCAAGACCAAATAAACCCAGGCAGGAAATAAAAATAGTGAGACCCGCAAAGAGTGCGGCCAGGGTCGCGGAGAGTTGCTGATCACTAAATTTTTTTGCATACTCCTCATCTACAAAATGATATTCAAATGGATATGCAGGATTATACTTTTTGAATATTTTCTCCGTGGCAGCGATATTTTGGGTTGTGGTATAGCGGTTATTAAAACGAATGTTCATTACGTTGCCTCCGTATTTCGGTCCTTTGAAAATGACGGGTCTGATTTTTTCGTATGGCGACAGGAGAATGAAATCTTTTACTACGCCCACGATACGCCAGTTAATCGGGTCGTCAAAAATCATTTGCCCGAGCGGGTTCTTAAATTTCAACACTGCTGCGGCAGATTCGTTGATCAGGCAGGCCGTAGAATCAGTCGGGTATTGGGAAATGTCGATGTCCCTGCCGGCGACCAGTTGTAATCCGGCTGTTTTAACCAGTCCGACGTCTGTTGAAGACCGGTCGAAAGTGATCCGTGTACCGGGTTCTTTTCCCTGCCAGTTCATACTCGAACCGGCGCTCCAGGATTGAGTTAAGGGGGCCAGGGTCTGATTGACGTAGACCGCAATGCCGGACGATATCAATTCATTTTTAATGAGCGCATAATTTTTTGAGATATCTCCTTCCATATAAAAATAGACCAGGTTGTTTTTATCATATCCGGATGTTCTGGTTTGCGCATATTTTATCTGCTGAACAATGATGATGGTGGAGATGACAAGTATAATGGCAAAACTGAACTGTGAAATGACCAGCACTTTTCGCGGAGTTACCAGCGCATTTATTTTTTTGAAATGACCTTTCAATACGGCAACCGGTTTGAAGGAAGAAAGAAAAAATGCAGGATAACTGCCGGCCAGCACGCCGGTTATGAGAACAAACCCCAGCGCGTAAATCCAGGAAGCCGGGTTTCTGAAATCGATAAACAATTGTTTTTGGGTAAGTGTATTAAAAGATGGTAAGGCAAGCTGAACGATTCCGACGGCAATGAAACCGGCAATCATCGAGATCAGGATGGATTCCACAAGGAACTGTGCAATCAGCGATTTCTTAAGTGCACCGGATACTTTTCTGATACCAACTTCTTTGGCTCTTTTTTCGCTGCGGGCGGTCGAGAGATTCATGAAGTTGATACAGGCAATGACCAGTATGAATATTGCAATCAGACTGAAAAGCCGGATTGTTTCGATGCGCCCGCCCGCAGGCTTGCCATTTTCAAAATGATCATACAATCTCAGCCGGCTGACCGGATATAAAAATGCTTCGTCTTTTGCCCTTCCGTTTGAATATTTTAATGTGATATTTTTTATTTTGGCATTTGCTGCCGCGGCGGTGACCCCCGGTTTCAGCAAGGCAAAGGTCCGGATGGAAACATCTGTCCAGTCAGAATCAAGCCATTTTTTTGCTTCCAGGAACCGGGCAGACTGCAGGTATTCAAAATAAAAACCGGTGTTGTTCGGAAGATCCTTTACCAGTCCGCTCACCTTGAAATTTTCATGGTTGTCAAAGCGCACTACCTTTCCCATCGGGTCTTCATTACCAAATAGTTTCTTTGCCATCTTTTGTGTAATGACAATGGAATAGGGATCGTTCAGCGCTGTCTCGGGATCACCGTTCACCAGCGGAAAACTGAACATCGTCAGAAATGAGGGATCTGTCCAAAATCCGTTGGCTTTCATTTGTTTGTCTTTATAACCAAACAGGATGTCCTGGTTCCAGCTGACCCGGCAGGCACTTTCGATTTCCGGGAAATCTTTTTGCAGGGCGGGCGCCATCAGTTGTTGCGTGGGTGAGCCCGATTGTATCTGGCCATCGCGTTTATCATTCAGCCAAACTTCGTATAGACGATTTTTTTTTGCATGGAACTGGTCATAACTCATTTCATTCTGTACCCATAACAAAATAATCATCGCGCTCGCCATGCCGATGGCCAGTCCGCTGATGTTGATAATTGAAAATCCTTTGTTGCGGAGAAGATTTCTGAAAGCGACTTTGAAATAGTTCTTAAGCATTTCATTTTTATTTGAAGGTTTGCAGATTGCGGCCGGCAGTTTTACTCCGAACGCAAACTATCAACGGGATTATGTACAGCTGCTTTGATGGCCCGGAAACTTACGGTAATAAGCGTAATGGTTATGGCCAATCCGGCGGCCATCCCGAAAATCCACCAGCTGATATTTGTTTTGTATGCAAAATCCTGCAACCACTTATTCATTAAAATCCAGGCAACGGGAGAAGCAATCAAAAACGCGATGATGACCAGTCTTAAAAAATCCCTTGATAAAAGGGAGACGATGCTGGTGACCGTTGCACCCAGCACTTTTCGTATACCGATCTCCTTCGTGCGTTGTTCGGCGGTGAATGTGACAAGGCCGAACAATCCCAGACAGGCCACAAAAATCGTCAGACCCGCAAAAACACTGAGAATGAGTCCGATTTTTTGCTCCGCCTGGTAAGTTTTGTTAAACCGGTCATCAAGAAAAGAATATGAGAAAGGAACTTCTGCCTTCAGATCAGTCCAGTTCTTTTTCATTGTATTCAGCAGCCCGGTGATATCGCCGTTTTTTGTTTTCACGATTATATTTTCTGAATTATTACCCAGCACCATGACAAGCGGCGAGATGGTTTCGTGAAAGGATTTGAAATGGAAGTTCTGTACGACGCCAATCACGTGATAGGTAAATCTCGATCCGTCATTTTCTGTTTTCGTTATCAGATGGCCGATCGAATTTATTCCCCAGCCAAAGGCCTTTGCAGCTTCTTCATTGAGGATGATGCCGGATGAATCGGTACCAAACGTTGGAGAAAAATTCCGGCCGCCGGTAATATGCATCCCAAGCGTTTGTATATAATTATAGTCTACGTCGTAGCGGAGTGTTTTGACGAGATTGTCACTGTTATTGTCCGGATAGACAATGAAATTATTATTATAGGAGTAACCGGCAGGAATATAACCGGAGGCGCTTACGCTGGATACTCTTGGATCCTGGAGGAGCTGCTTGCGGAAGGCGTCCTGGTTCTTCCCCAGCCAATAGGCATCCTGTACGATTAATACCTGGTTCTTATCATATCCCAGTTTTTCATGTTGAATGAAAGCAAGTTGCTTGTGTACAATCGTGGTCCCGACGATCAGCATGATAGAAATAAAAAACTGGAAAACGACCAGGCTGCTGCGAAACCCAACCGTTTTGTTATTTGTTGTCAGTTTCCCCTTCAGTACTTTAACCGGTTTAAAGGAAGAAAGGAAAAAAGCAGGATAGCTTCCGGCTATCAGACCCGTAAATAAGCCAAAAAGCAGGAGACCGGGTAATACCCATGGATTTGTCCACAGGTTGAGCGAAAGATTTTTCCCTGATAGTTTATTAAAGAAGGGCAGAGACCAATAAACCAAAACAACTGAAACCACCAATGCAAAAGCGGTGAGTAAAATGGATTCCAGCAGAAACTGTTTTACCAACTGACGTTTTAACGAGCCAAGGACCTTGCGTATGCCCACTTCTCTCGCTCTTTTAGAAGCGCCTGCCGTAGACAGGTTCATAAAATTGATACAGGCGATCAGCAACATAAATAGTGCGATAACACTGAAAATATATACATACCGTATATCGCCGGAAGGTTCCAGGTCCAGGTTGAGATCCGACCGGAGATGAATATCCTTCAGCGGTTGCAGGTAAAGACCGAGCTCATTTCCTTTTTGCCTGAACTCGGAATAACTCATGCCCATGGCCTTCTGCAACTGTGAGCCCATATATTTCTCCACATCCTGCGGGAGCTTTGCTTCCAGCTTTTTATAGTCATATCCTTTCTGTAAAACCAGGTAGGTATAATATTCAGAAGTCATCCAGGAGAACTCCCTCGATTCCGGAAAGCTGGCCATGGAAGCAAAGAGATCGAAATGAAAATGTGCGTTGGCGGGCATGTTGCGCATGACGCCTGTTATTTTAAAGTCGGCCTTAGAATCTTTCAGAGTAAGTACTTTCCCTATGGGATCCTCGCTTCCAAAAAATTTATCGGCGGCCGTTTGGGAAATGACAATCGTATTGGGTTGTAATAAAGCTGATTTTGGATCACCTTTTATAAAAGGCAGCGTAAAGACCTGGAAAAAATTGGAATCAACATATGCAAACGCATTGTCTTTTAAAGTCTTTTCTCCATAACTGATACGCGGAAAACCTTGTCTTCTCAGGCGCGTGGCTTCCAGTACTTCAGGGTATTCCGATTTCAGCGTCTGCGCTACCGGTGGCATGACCATCGCTTCCTTCATTTTTTCGCCCTGTACGGAGCCCCGGAAGACCACCCGGACGATCTGGTCGGCCTTCTTATTAAAACGGTCATAGCTCAATTCGTCCTGCACAAAAAGCAGGATAAGCAGACAGGTGGAAATACCAACCGCGAGCCCCAGTATGTTGATGGCCGTAAAAGATTTATTTCTATACAGATTCCGGAATGCGATGATTAACTGGTTTCTGATCATGTAACTTGTTTATGAATATCCCTAACCGGCCTCCAATGCCATGCCGGAAAACGATGCAGGTGATTTACAATGAAGTAGTTAACCGTCTTGTACGAAGAAGTTCTTTTTTGATACAAAAATGTACGGTTTTGATACATTGCATGCATGGTTGAGATTGGCCGGTCAGAAGAGAATCGATGAAGTGTAATTGTCCATTATCCCCAATGTCATTTGATATAATAATGTAATTCAACCGGAGATTGGCAAAGAACGATCGCCATGAGCCGGTTAACATCTTTATAAAAAAATAAAAATTAAAATCATGGACGAATTCATGTTAATCTTCAGGCACGAAGATGGGAGCAAGGTTGCTTCGCCCGAACAAATCCAGGTATGGATGAAACAGACCATGGACTGGATCGGAACCATCACAGCCAAAAATAAATTTGTCGGCGGAAATGGCCTGCCCTTCCAGGATGCCCGCGTAGTGAGATCCAAAAACGTTGTGACAAACGGACCCTTTGGTGAAATAAAGGAAACCATTGGTGGATATATCATGGTTAGAGCGGATTCCGTAGACGAAGCGGTGGAGTTTGCAAAAGGCTGCCCGGTATTACAGGGCGAGGGCAACAGTGTGGAAGTACGCAAAATTGCTAAACGGGACGGCCTTCACTAAACGCTATGGGACAACAGGAACTGATACCACATTTGTTCAGGACGGAATACCGCAAGATTGTATCCGTCCTGAGCAAACGTTTCGGATTTGACCAGTTGGAAATTGCCGAAGACATCACCAGCGATACGTTCCTGACCGCGGCGCAAACCTGGGCGTTGAACGGCCTGCCTCCGAATCCGGTTGCCTGGCTTTATGCTGTCGCAAAGAATAAGGCAAAAAATCATCTCCATCGAAATGCGATTTTTGAAAATAAAATTGCCCCCGAGTTAAAAGAAAACGGTTCAGATTACTACGAACCTGAATTGGATTTATCTGTTCAGAACATCAACGACAGCCAGTTGGAAATGATGTTCGCCATCTGTGATCCCTCCGTTTCTACGGAAGCACAAATCGGGTTGGCTCTTCGCATTCTTTGCGGATTTGGCATTGAAGAAATTGCGGACGCATTTCTCACCAACAGGGAAACGATCAGTAAAAGATTGTTTCGGGCCAAAGAAAAACTACGGGAAGAAAAAATTAAAATTGAATTCCCCGGTCCGTCCAGGATCGTAGAACGCCTGGAAAATGTACTGACAACGATATACTTATTATTTAATGAAGGATATTATTCGGTCAGTCAGCATACAACCCTTCGGAGGGATCTTTGCCTGGAAGCGATGCGTTTGTGTACCATGCTGATTGAAAATAAAAATACAAACCAGCCTGCCGTGAATGCGTTATTGTCGTTGATGTGCTTTCATGCCTCACGCTTTGATGCGCGCGAGGATGAAAATGGTGACCCTGTTTTATATGAGGACCAGGACGAGTCTTTATGGAATGCCGAGCTGATCAGTAAAGGAGGCTATTTTTTGAGATGTTCGGCTACCGGAACGAGTGTTTCGAAATATCACCTGGAAGCAACGATTGCTTACTGGAGCACGCAAAAAAAAGATACAAAAGAAAAATGGGAGACCGTCTTACAACTCTATGACCAGCTCCTGGAAATTGAGTACTCGCCCGTTGCGGCACTCAACAGAATATATGCGCTGTCAAAAGTGATGGGTAAAGCAGATGCAATAGCGGAAGCTGAAAAGTTGAACCTGTCCGGCAATCCGTTTTATTTCCTGCTGCTTGGCGATTTATACATAGATGTGAATAGCGAGATGGCCAGGCAGCAGTTTCAGAAAGCATGTTCACTCGCAAAAACTGAAACGGCAAAGCGGGCCATTCAGAAAAAGATGGGTAATATCTCGGGGTGATGTACAATTTACATATCTTTAAAACTCACTTAAAACTACCATCACATGCTGAAAAAAATTAATTTAACACTGGGTTTATTCATTATTGGATTAACCTCCTTTTCCCAGGCCATTGAAAAAAATGGCACCATTTACATTAAGCATCCAAATATTGATGTTGTAATTCAATCCGTGAAGGCGTATACTGATAATAATATGGTTGCGGCTGCAAAAATTTATTCGGATACCGCAAGATTCTGGGCTTCAGATATAGGGAAACCGATTAAAATTGCCGATGCATTTAAAACATGGGCAAATGATTTCAACAATTACGACAGCATCAGTATGAAGCCTTACGGATATCCTGATTATCTGAACTACCTGGATCAGGATCAGAAAACCGTTCAATCCTGGTGGACCTGGCATGGCAAGTCAAAAAAGACCGGAATCTGGTTGCGCATACCGTTCGTTGAATTCGATGATTTTAATAAGGACGGCAAAATTGTATTTGAGTCGCTTTACGGAGATTTTTCAAAAATGGGTAAAGACTAGATCCGTTAAAAATCATTCCAAAAACACAGCCCCTGTAAACTTCCGGTTTACGGGGCTTTTTTTCAGGAACAAGGTTACATGCGGTCGTTTCATACGTACTAACTGTATATATCACTGCATGAAATTAACTCTACGGATACCGGTTTTGTTCCTGGCCATGATATTGGCTGTTACGTCCTGCAAGAAAGACAATTCCGGCACGGGAAATGTTGTTATACCACCCCCCGGGGACCAGTTAACTTACGGGGATTCAGTGTTTTATCTGAATATTCAGGCTTCAGATTATATCATTAGTCCCACCCAGATCCGTCAGGGACATTACAGTGGTTTTCCGGAAGGTGTCGATATTGATGGAAATACCGGGCTGATCAATATAACCAAAAGTGAAACCGGCCTGCGTTACAGAATCACGTTTGTTCCCGATGGAACAACCGATTCATTCAATACTACAATCGTTATTTCAGGTATCAATTACCTGGACGGATTTTACAGATTGAATACGGCGGATTCAATTGCCAGGCCACTATATAATGCTTCTTTAAGCAGACCCATTCCGGGAATCAACAGCGGAAGCAGTTTTGACGATGGGGACAATTGTAATGCTGCCGGATGTCATGTGGACCTGGCAAACGGAACCATAAACCTGGCACAGACTGTCCGTAATGGCGTATTTGGTGCAGTGCCTTCTAATAATGACCGCCATGAATTTAAAATGAGCTACAGGATCAACGATAAAAGTGATAAGGCAACCAATGCTATCGGGATTAAATTGTATTATTTTGATTCTATAAATGATGTTACGCAGGAAGTATATGATATTATTTCTTCGAGAGAAGGCGCGCTTCTTAATTTTCAACCTCCACCAACGCCGCTCCATAAATTTATTTCCCTCAACAGCATCGAAGAGGTGAATAACCAGCAAAAGCCGGTTCCCAAACCCAGACCTCCTTGTATTTTCATTCTCGGCAGGTAATTAAGATCATGTCAGTTCCCGGGTTTTTGTAAATTACTTCATTAGAAGAATTCAATCCATCCGGATGCATCGCTCTGCCCTGGTTTATTTATTTCTGTTTCTCACCCTCACCGTACACGCTCAGCAAAACAGAACAGGGAAAACGTACCAGGCTCTTTACGGTCATGCTGAAAAATTGTTCCATTTGTCCGGTGCAAACGAATCCACAGATAGCCTGGCACTGTCTGATTATATTCAGGTGGCATCAATACTCCGCAACCGAAAATTATATAACGACACCCTGGTGGATGTTTACCTGAAATCGGGCATTCTGAAGATGTCTGAAAATCAGTTTGAACAGGCCATCCGTTATTTCCACGATGCAATATTTGCCGTCTCAGAGAATCACAGGTTGTCAGATTCTCTTTTGTTTAAACCCTATTTGTATGCAGGTAGTGTTCATTACAATCTCAACAACCTCGACAGCGCCATAGAATATTATAAAAAAGCGGAAGCTATTAATAGCAGGCACACCGGTTTGAGCGAATCCGAAAGACTCTTCAATAAATTTGGCGCACTGTATTATGAAACCGGCGATTATGATAAAAGCATTAGTTATTTTGAAAAGGCGCTCTCACTGGTTGAAAAGAAAAAACCGTTGAATGTTTATTTTGTTATCAATTACAAAAATAATATTGCCACAGCCCTGATGAAGTTGGGAAAGTATGAAAGGGCGCTTGACATATTAAAGGATCTTTTGCAATACGACAATCCGGGAGATGAACTTTTATATAACACGGGGAACGCCTATTTCGAAATGAAGAATTATGCCCAGGCTTTAAAATACCTGGAAAAGATCCGGACCCTGGAATTTGAAAAATTGAGCAGTCTTATAAAGGTGTTCGTGAGTCTGAGACAATACGACTCGGCAGGTTTTTATCTTGCAAAGGCGGAAAGATGGTATAGCGACAAACGGAATTACGTCCCCAGGGTTACCCGTGGAATCGTGATGAAATATTCCGGTGACCTGAAAGCAGCAACGGGTCAGCGTCTTGAAGCAATACATGATTACCAGCAGGCCATCATTTACCTGGACCCTGCTTTTAAAGACACATCTCTAACCAGCAATCCTGCGTCATTTTCAGGTCTTCTCAATTTTCTATATTTGTTTGATGCCCTGATTGCAAAAGCCCGGACATTTCGCTTATTAAACACATCCGGCGACACATATTTAATTCAGTCATTGAATGCATATTCATCGGCGTTATCTCTGGCGAACCATATTGAAAAGACATATTTCTCCGACGACGCCAGGTTATTTCTAAAAAACAAAGTGAACCCGGCCACGCAGGAGGCTTTTGATGTTTCCATCCGCTTATTTGATATAACAAAGAATCCCCGTTTTATGAACGAGGCATTTGGGATTGCAGAAAACAATAAAGCGTCTGTTTTACAGGCCGGCCTCCGGAAACTGGAGCTTTCATCGATACCAGAACTTCCTGCCGCCCTTGTCGCAGAAGAGAAAAAATTCCGTACAGCCCTTGCGAAACTGAATATCCAGTCCACGCAGGCGACCGATAGTTTGTCGTTCTCAAATCTGCAGGGGAAAATTCATGATGTAGAGATTTCCCTCGCTGCAGTCCAGGACAAACTGGATGAAAATCCCGTTTATCACAGTCTGAAATTTTATAGCCTGGGTGTAAACATAGACAGTCTGCGGATGAAAATACCGGATGCAGATGAGGCCATCCTTACATATTATTACACATCAGCTGATCTGATCTGTTTTTATATTTCAAAAGAAGGATCGGGTTTTACCTCTGTTCCGTTGCATGCAAATATATTTTCAGCCATTGTCTCCTTAAGGAAGGAATTGCAGGCACCGGATGCATCCAGCGGCAGGTACCTGGAAGAAGTAGGATCGGTTTTATTCAGGGAACTCGTAGCCCCTGTTTATGAAAAAATAAAAAACAAACGACGGCTCGTTATCATTCCCTTTAATGAAATCAGTTATGTTCCTTTTGACATGCTGAAGAATCCGGCTGACGGATCTTTCCTGCTCAGGAAGTTTGCAATTTCCTACAATTATTCCGCGAGTTTCCTGTCGGATACTCATAGCCGCCCGGGTATTTCGTATTCGGTATTGGGCATGGCGCCCTTCTCCGGAAAATCTGCCGAAGGAATGGTTTTACCCCCATTACCGTCATCTGTTGATGAGATCTTTGGCCTCCCGGGAAAAACACTGACCGGTGCAGGAGCAAGCAAAGCAAAGTTTATTTCCCTTTCAGGTCAGTTTCCCATCGTACATCTTGCTACACACGCCGTCGCAAACGACACGAACCTGCTGGGTTCTTATATCGAATTTTATGGCCTGAAGAATGATGCGGATTCCGCCCATCGGTTATACGAGCAGGAAATCTATACACTGGATATGAAGTCTGCCCGCCTCGTCATACTCAGTGCCTGCGAAACAGGGAATGGCATGCTTGTGAACGGAGAAGGCATCATGAGCCTGTCAAGGGCATTGTCTTACGCCGGCTGCAAAACAACTGTCACGTCCTTGTGGAAAGCAGATGATAAGTCAACTTCTTTTATTGCGAAACGGATTCATCATTATCTGCAGAAAGGAATCGACATTGATGTGGCATTGCAGTTGTCAAAAATAGATTACCTCGAATCAAACCAGGTAAACGTCCGCCTGAAAAGCCCGGCGTACTGGGCGCATCTTGTGCTAATCGGCGATTTTCACCGGGTGGTTGAACCCGGTTTCAACTGGGCGCTGTGGCTTGGCATAGCCGGCATACTGATGCTGATCGTTACCTATGCCGGAATAAAAAAAACCGGGCATAAAAATGCCCGGACGGTATCACTGGACACTCACTGATGGAGTGTCACTACTGGTACATGAACATCTTCTCTTCCCACTACAATATTGCTGATGGTGGTGTCGATATAATTATTGGCAGTGGCGTGATAGACCAATGTATAGGTTCCGGGTTTTAATCCGATGAATTTGAATTCGCCTTCATCCTCCGGTTTGGCAGTTGCCGTATCTGTTCCATTGATTGCCATCACAATGGCCGACGCATTGCCAGGAAGAACGCGGCCTTCTATACTACCGGCTATTTCCTTGCTGAACACTTTTACACTGGCATTTAATTCAAAATCATTTCCTTTCATCTTGATAGAACGGCCCGCGTCAATATCAATCCAGAAGTTGGTCAACCCTCCTGCATTAAATGCCACCTGGGACTCGTCTATATTAATTACGATGAACCCGTTGTTTCCGTTTACCAGCAGCGGGAAATTATTTCCGTTGAATACGACACTGTTATTGCTGCCCAGGGTGATCCTGACTTTTTTCAATCCTTTTGAGACATCGAATGAGGCTGATCCGAACAGGGTATCCAGTCCGTTCCGAAACCGCAGGATATCATATACACCGGGATGAATAGCAACAGAAATCCAGCCGCCGTCTTCACTGCCATGGTCGTCCTGATCATCAATATCTCCCTGGTGTTCACTTTCATGGCGGGATTCTGAATCGTCCTCCACTTTTATTTCCACTTTACTGATGTCCAGGAAAACATGGTCAAATACAAGGGACGGATCATCGGTCAGATAAATATGAACAGAAGATTGACCGGAAGTTCCATGCGACGAATTGCTATTTTTCTGACATGCAAATGCGAGGAGACATATCCCCGCGACAACTAAAAATGAAGGGCCTTTTACCTTGAATGTTTTCATGAGCTTTTTGATTTAACGATTTGAAAATGGTGAATAATGCTCTAAAAAAAGAGTCATCATGAGTTGGTCAAGGCTACAGTGTTCAGTGTAACCGGTGGGGCAAAAAAATAGATCCCCGGAACTCCGGGGATCTTTATGGCTTTTCAAGAAAGGCCGTTTATTTAACGGAAATGCTGTGATTTACTTTGCTCAGGAACCAACTGCTTACTGCGGTGTAAAACGGATGGTCCGGGTCTTTGTGAATTTTCTCAAAAAGAGGTAATGCCTTTGCCGGTTCGTTGTTGGCGAGATAAGCAAGACCGAGAAAATATTCCACGTCATCTGCATAAAAATGCGTTTTATTCGATGTATTTATCTGCTGCATACGGGTAAATGCAATGATCGCGTCTGCCGGCTGATGTTTGCTGAGCATGGCATTCCCGGCTAAAAAACAATCTTTTGCCTGCGGCGATTTTATGAGATTATATTGTTCGATCAGTCCCTTCAGATTTCCTTCCTCATACAGATCCTCCAGCTTTGATGTAATGGATCCTCCCCTGGTAACCTGTAGTTCATAGGGACGAAAGTTTTCGTTGAATAATTTGTTAGATGTCGCCGTCATATATTGATATGCAAAGGAAAGTGCGAATAATACCGTAAGAACGGCAGCAATACGTATGCTGTATTGAAATATTCTGCGGGATACAGATGTCACGGGTGTTTTGATTTCTTTCATCATATCGGTATGGATTGAATTGATTCTGGTTTTTAAGCCATAGCTTTTAGTGGCCTTCTGTGCCAGGAGGAGGTTTTCGAATTCTTCGCGGATATCGGCGTTATTTTCAATGCTTTGCTTCACATCTGCGAGGCTCTCGCCCTGCAGTTCGCCATCCAGAAATTGGATCAACAGTTCGGTATGGGCAGAATTTTCGTTCATAAAATAGTTTTTAGGGTTTTTAGGAGGTTTGGCCGGCTGGTCATCATTTGTTCCAGTTGTTTAAGGCATTTGTATTTTTTATTTCTGACCACCTGTTCATTTTCATAACTCAGGTTATTCAGTATCTCTCTCATTGTCTTGTTTTCAAAATAAAAGGCAAGCAATATCTTTTTACATGTTTCACCGAGTTTGTCGACAAGTGTCATAAGTTCTGCTTTTAGCTCCCGGTCGGCAATCAGGTGGTTAACGTCCAAACTGGTTGTTTCTTTTCCTTTTTCAAATTTCTCTTCCCTCAGTTTCGATTTTCCACGTTTATTCAGTTCATTCAGCCAGATATTGCGGGTGAGTGCATAAAAAAAAGTGCCCACACTGCTTTCACCACGGAATTTATCTTTCTTTATTATCTCTATAAACGCCATCACAACTTCCTGGAATATATCTTCTGCGTCCTCTGGAGTTCCGCTGTTTTGCCTGATATAAGCAGCCGTTATTTTATATTGGGTCCGGTACAAAAACCGGATCGCCTCATCAGGGTTCAAATCAGACCGCAAAGAACGAATTAAACCAGTATCATTGAATTCCGCCTTCTTTTCCATCAGCGTTACTATAATTGGTAACAGGTAATATGACTTTTGTAACCGGCAATCCCCAGGTTTTTGCGGCCGGTATTCAGATAAGTCTGAATTCCCAATTTGGGAAGGTACGAAAGCCCCGGGGGGCTTGCATTTCCCGGGAAAACTTTCTATTTTGCCATCAGGCTAACCCAGGCTCTTTATTTTACCGGCAGTCCGTCCTCAGCGATCGGAATTTCATCTGCCATTACATCCATACCTACCGATTCTCCATCCCTTTATTCTTAAAGAACCAGGCATATTTACCGGTGCCTGATTATTTAATGTTACAACCCCCGTTTAATCCGGCCCCCTGGGCCAAACCCGACCGACATGAAAAAATTCTACCCCCGAATTTTGTGCAGCATATTGCTGCTTTTATCTCATACCGTTTATGCGCAGAATGTCTGGACCCAGCACAACGATCAGGGTCGTACGGGCTGGTATCCATACGAAAACTCGTTGAATACGAGCAATGTCAATACAAACACATTTGGCCTTTCGTTCAACCACATCACCGATGACAAGATTGTAGCGCAACCGTTGATTGTGATGAATGTAAATATTCCCAACAAGGGTTTTAAGAACGTGGTATTTGTCGCGACGTTAAATAACACCATATATGCCTATGACGCAGATGCAAATGCAGATCCATACTGGCAACAAAACTATACGAATAAAATTGCCCCTTCTCCCAACCCGGATTGTGTGAATTGCCGTCCTGCTTTCAAGTCTGATATTCATCCGAGTTTATGTGGCGGAAGTTATGGCGACTTTACCGGTAATATGGGGATCATCGGAACACCGGTGATCGATACGGTGCAGGGCACCCTGTATTTTGTAACGAAGATTGTAAATCCGAATGACGGGACGATTGACAATCATGCGTACATGAATAATATTAAGGACGAATATCGTTATACGACCACTGGTTTTCATCAATACTTACACGCCATCGATATTACGACGGGTATCGAAAAGCCAAACAGCCCGGTTGAAATTACAGCGACGTCGACCGGTACGGGTGATGGACAAACATCGCCTGGTGTCATCACTTTCGATCCCCGCCGGCAATTCAACCGGGCGGGCCTGGTATTGTCGCAGGGGATGGTGTATATCGCATTTGCTGCGCACTGTGATAATAATCCAAGTCATGGCTGGCTGCTTGCATATAATGCTGCGACGCTTGCACAGGTGCATTCATATAATGCCACGCCGAACGATGGCCGCGGCGGCATCTGGATGAGCGGTACCGCACCCGCGGTTGATGCAGCTGGAAATATTTATTTTACCACCGGGAACGCACTCGACGAAAACAGGACCAGCTCCAACTATAATACATATACTGCGTCAGCCACCGATCCGCTCAATCGCGGAGAAAGTGTGATCAAACTTGCATCCGATCTGACCTTATCGAGTTATTTCACGCCTTTCAATTTTATTGCACTAAATGATGCGGACAAAGATTTTCCGATGCAGGTGATGCTGTTGCCCAATACCAACCTCGCGATGACGGGCTGCAAGGATGACTCGTTGTATATTTTTGACAGAAATAATCTGGGCGGTTTTGATCCATATAAGAATAATACTAAGCAGCGTGTGAATGTTCAAAGCAGCGCTTCGATGCATTCCACCTTTGCCTATTTCGGCGGACCTACGGCATATGCTTACCAGTTTTCTGAAAACAGCCAGTTGAAAGCATACCCGGTTTCCACCAATGGATTGGGTACGGCGATTACGAATACGGCCATCGCCGGTCCGTCGGGGTATATGGGCGGATTTTTATCTGTTTCTTCGAATGGCGGTGATCCCGCTACCGGCGTGCTTTGGGCCTACCAGGCCATCAATGGTTGTAACGCCAATGGCAGCGAGTGTCATGGTATACTGCATGCCATCAACGCCAGTGATATCACAAAAGAATTATGGAATTCGGAAATGAATTCAACAGATGTGATCACAGTATTTAATAAATTTTCCTGTCCCACCATTGCTCTTGGGAAAGTGTACCTGGCCTCTAACAGGAATATGTTATGCGTATATGGGTTGAAAGCAAATACCAGTTGCCTGACCAACGTGGCATTGAATAAACCGGCTACTGTATTAACAACGGCAGGCGGTACAGCGAACAATACAACCGACGGTGACATTACAACGGGATGGCGCAGCGCGGCGCATAATGTGGATTCCATCTATATTGATCTGGGATCCAGTTATGATATTTGTAAGGTGGCGATTACCTGGGAAGCAAACCGTTACGGAAAAGATTTCGATCTAAAGGTTTCTGATGATGGTATCCACTGGACCATCGTACAATCCGTTCGCGGAAATACAACGACCTATACAGAATACAATGGTTCTTTTTCAGGGAGATACGTGAGTATGGTGGGCATCACTCAGGGAACAACCCTTGGGTATTCAATTTATGAATTCCAGGTGTTTGGCAATCCGGCCAGTTCATGCAGGGCGCCCAGTGGCCTGAGTGCGGCCAGCACATCAAACAGTACAGTGCATATCAGCTGGGATCCGAATGCTGGCGCTACTCAATATATCGTGAAATACCGGCCCAACCTTTCCGCCAGCTGGCTTACAAGAACAACCACAACAAATTCCATAGACCTTACAGCCCTGACCTGCGGACCCATTTATTATTATACAGTGCAGGCAAACTGCGGTGCAGCTCAAAGCGCCGTCAGCCCCGGATCATTTTCAATTTCAGGTTGTCCTGTAACGGGATGTGATATTCTTCCGGTTCGATATTTTAATGTGGATCTTGGCGATATCGGAATGGCGGGCTCCACCTGTAAAAACGGTAACGTATGGACGGTCACGGGTTCCGGCGCGGATATCGGCGGTGTTTCTGATGCATTTCAGTTTGCCTACACCAACGATGATATTGTCGACTATGATGTTTATGGCCGGGTCACCCAACAGGATCTGTCGAATCCGTTAAATAAAATTGGCATCATGGTCAGGGATAGTTTGACGAATTCCTCGCGCTTTGCTTTCCTGGCTTCTGTCAACAATGGTTACAATATTAATTTTGAATACAGGGATATTCCATTTGCTGTTACCACAACGATCCCTTTGCCTGGTCATTATGCTTTGCCTTACTGGATGAAATTGAGCAAACTGGGTACACAGTATACGGCGTTTGTTTCTGCAGATGGTATCAGCTGGAACCCCGCAGGCGGCCCTGTTGACCTTCATTTTGGATTGGATCCCACCAACGCTCCACACTATGGAATGGCGATGACGAGCGCAAATAATACTTCATTGTCGTCTGGCAAAATAGATAATTTCACCGTCGTGGCGAGTACAACGTTACCGATCCTGCTGCAGAGTTTCGGTGCCAGGAATATTAATAACGATCATGTATTGATTTCCTGGTCCACGACTATGGAACACCTGGTAGATCATTATGAAGTTCAGCGCAGCGCAGACAATAACAGTTTTCAAACCATTGGTAAAGTGAAGGCAGTGGGCGAAAGTGAAACAGTACAATATTATTCGATGAATGATCCTGCGCCCTCGTATGGAGTCAATTATTATCGTTTGAAAGAACTTGACAGGGATGCGAATTTTTATTTGTCACCCGTGGTCTCTGTGAAATTCAACGAACAGCCCGGTCTCGGAATGTATCCAAACCCGGCGGGTAATTTTACAAATATTACATCCGCGCGCGAGCCAATTTTGGAAATTAGTGTATTTGATGTGACAGGAAAATTGGTGCAGCATATGGATGGCGGTGACGGACAGAAAACGGTCCGGCTTAATACAGCAGGCCTTTCATCCGGCGTATATATTATTACTGTGAAGACGGCAAGTGTCGTGTACAGGCAGAAATTAATCAGGCAATAGGCGTGGATATGAGATACACGGTATCCCCCATGCCATTGCCTGTACTAATTTTTAAAAAGGCAGATCATCATCCATCACCGGGCTGTTCTGTGCCGGAACTCCGGCATTGTCGCCGGGTTGTTGTGAAGATGGCCCCGCCACTTCTATTTTCCAGGCTTTGACATCTGTATACCAGCGTCCATTGTATTCCCGGCTCTCTACATCGAAATCAATTTTCAGCTGATTGCCCGGTTGCAACTGGCCGGCATCAATCTTGTCACCCCAAATCGAAATGCAGATCTTTTTTGGATATGTAGCATCCGTTTCGACGATGATATCCTGTTTTTTCCATTGCCCGTTTTTACCGGTTCCTGTTTGCAGCGGAAGTAACTGAACGAGCTTTGCGGTGAGTTGCATATAGATAAGTTTAACGTATATGAAGTTGCAAAAATTTCGCCAGAGTTACTGGCAGAATTTTTTAATATTTTCAGGTGCTTTCGCGTGACCAAGCGCTTCTGCCCGGTGCAGGTCGTCACAGCAAGCCGTTTTCATGTTCAGGTGATGCTCTGTGATACCGCGGTACAAAAACGATTTTCCATCTTCCGGATTCATATTAATCGATTTTGAAAAATCGGGCAGGGCTGCTGCATAATCCTTTAGCATGAATTTGGATGAGCCTCTCAGGAAATAGACCTCCGGACTAATTTTTGGATTCATTGTCAATGTTGTATCCAGATCTGCGATAGCGTCCTCGTATAGTGCCGATTTGAAACTTGAAATGGCCCGGTTAAAATAACTGGCGGCGTCCGGGTGTATGCCGAGCGATTTGGTGTAATCGGTGATCGCCCCGGAATAGTCCTGCAATTTGGCTTTGGAAATGCCAAGATTGTACAAGACGGTCCAATCTGTTGAATCCAATGCCAACGCCTTATTATATTCTTCAATGGCCCCTTTATAATCCATGGCTTTTGCTTTCGCGATGCCCTGGCTGTTAAATTCTTTGGAAGTTTGGGCCACCGCAAAGGCAGGCGACACACACAACAGGATCAGCAGATATTTAAGTTTGCCCATATTTACCCGACTTTTATGCCAGTTCTTCTTTTCAAATCGCCCTGACAAAATTATTTCTTTATCCGGCTACATGAACAAACATTAACAATCCCGGTTCCCTGATTTTTTGCAATACTTCTTTCTTATCTTAATAGTCAGAAAACATCAAAACCAGAAATTCATGAATGGTCACCGTAAGGATTCAATTTTAATGATCCTGATGATTAGCCTTGTGTATGCCTGCAATCAATCGTCAAAAACATCAGCCACGGAAACTTCGGAAACCCGGGACAGCACTTATGAGGTTAAGACAGGAGGTGCAAAAATGATCCGGGTGGATGGTAAGTATGATGTATGGACTAAGAAAGTGGGCGAAGGAAAAATAAAAGTCCTTTTACTCCATGGCGGACCTGGTTTTTCACATGATTACTTTGAATGTTTTGAAGACTTTTTGCCTAAGGAAGGGATCGAGTTTTATTACTATGACCAACTGGGTTGCGGGAACTCTGATGCGCCTAAAGATACTTCACTCTGGAATATTTCCCGGTATGTTGAAGAAGTTGAACAAGTGCGCAAAGGTCTTGGTCTGGATAATTTTTACCTGCTCGGACATTCCTGGGGAAGCATGCTGGCCATGGAATATTTACACAAATATCAGAGTCACGTAAAGGCCGCCGTTTTATCGAATATGACAGCCGGCATTAAAAGTTATATGCCCTATGCGGAAAAACTAAAAAAAGAGTTTTTGACCGTTCAGGACATAGCGGAATATGACTCGCTTGATAAACTCAAACTGTACGATTCGCCCGAGTATCAGAATCTGCTGATGAGTAAACTATATACGCATACGATTTGCCAGATGCCCGTTGATAAATGGCCCGAGCCGCTCATGCGTGCATTTAAAAAAGAAAACCCGGCTATTTATATACAGATGCAGGGCGTGGATGAATTTCATGTAACCGGTAATTTTAAAAACTGGGAGATGTGGAATAGTTTGCCCGATATTAAAGTGCCGGTGCTGGTGATTGGCGGCATGCACGATGAAATGAAACCGGATGACATGAAGAGAGAAGGCCATCTCCTTCCCAACAGCAGAACATACCTGTGTCCGAACGGAAGTCACATGAGCATGTATGATGATCAGCAAAATTATTTTACCAACCTCACCAGGTTCCTGAAAGATGTAGAGAACGGCCAGTTTGTTGCGGATAAAAAATGAGATGATGACTTTACAAAACGCCGTATCATTTCTTTATTCTGATCTTAACTGCCCGACAGGGTTTAACAAGGCGGCTTTAAGAAGCTGAAAACTGATTGTAAGAAGCGCAATTAGCAAAGTACCGCTACCCACTGCAAGAAATACCCAGGCAGAGATGGATGTTCTGTAATTATACTGCTGGAGCCACTTGTGTAACACGTACCAGGCAACCGGCGTTGCAATCATAAATGAAAGCAGGACAAGCAGGACAAATTCTTTGGACAATAGTTTCCAGAGGTTTGATACAGAAGCTCCCAATACTTTCCTGACTGCTATTTCTTTTGTTCTCTGTTCGGCAACAAAAGATGCCAGGCCAAACAAACCCAGACAGGATATAAATATGGCGAGGACACCGAATACGGTGGAAATATTTCCTATATGTACTTCATCTGAAAATTTCAGGTTATAGGTATCGGCGGTGAAACTATAATCAAACGAAGTGTCGGGATCGTATTGATTAAAAACTTTTTCTATCCTGCTCAGCGCCAGTGGAACAGGTACCGACTTGCTCAGCCTGATCATAATAAAATTGATTTTTCGATCAAACAGCGTAAAAAAAGTTGGCTGTGCAGGCTGGTAAGGAGACTCCATGATCATGTTTTTCACAACACCGACAATAGGATGATCCTTATCACGCCAATGAATGGTCTGGCCGACAGGGTTTTTCAATGCGGTAAATTCAACAGCGGCTTCGTTTAAAATGAAAGCACCACTGTCCGTTGGAAAGCTCCTGGAGAAATCGCGTCCTTCAAGCACTGTCCAGTTTATTGTTTTTCCGAAATCGTAACTTATAAAAAGGGTGCCGATAATGGCCATGGCATTTGGGTCCTTCCCTTTCCAGCCATACCCCATCATAGCATTCCTGACTTCAGTGGAAGGGCTGGAGGATTCACCTACATTCTCAACCGCGCCCGTGAGTAACAGATCGTTTCTCAGTGCTTCGTAATGTTTCCGTATGGATTCGGATTTCATTTCAGTCGTGATGAGCTGTTGCGTGGAATACCCGACGGGCCGGTTTTTTGCGAATTGAATTTGTTGGTATACAATGACCGTTCCGATGATCAGCGCCATGCAAACCGTGAATTGCACCACGACCATCAGTTTACGCGGAAGGGAAGCAAATCTCCCGGTCCGAAAATTTCCTTTCAGCACTCTGATGGGTTTGAATCTCGAAAGGAAAAAAGCAGGATAGCTTCCGGCCAGCAATCCTGTAAAAAGCGAGAAACATAAAATGCATATCCAGAACAAAGGATGCAGGAATGGAATATATAACTGTTTACCGGCAAGTAAATTAAACAGAGGAAGCGCCAACCACGCGATCACCAGTGCAATGATCAATGCAAGGAATGTCATCAAAACAGACTCACCAACAAACTGGAGAATCAGATAACCCCGCGAAGAACCCATCGTTTTCCTGATGCCCACTTCTTTGGCTCTCTTCTCGCTTCTTGCAGTACTGAGGTTCATGAAATTGATACATGCAAGGAGCAATACAAACATACCGATGATTCCGAACAGCCAGACAAACTGTATTCTTCCCTGGCCGCTTCTGCCTTCATCTGTAAAGTTTGTGTAGAGCCGCCATTTGTCCATAGGATGTATGAATAGCTCTTCCCATCCGCCCTGGATATGTGGCTTCGAGAGGTTTTTAATTTTGGCGGAGGCGGATACAAAAGAAGCATTATCATTCAATTGTACAAAAACCTGAAAATGATGATCCAGCCAGTCGTCATTGTGTGTAGTGCCCGTGTTATTTTTATTGTTCCATGCCACGATAAAATTCACATCCCTGAAATCTGCATTAAAGGGAGGGTTTTGATAAACGCCGGTAACTTTCATGTCAAATTCACGATTCAGTGAAATGATTTTGTTTACCGGATCTCCGTTTCCGAACAGGCTTTTAGCCAGCGATTCACTTATGAAAATAGATGACGGATCATTAAATGAGCCGTAGGAACCTTTTAACATGACGAGAGACAGCATGGACGGGAAACCGGCTTCGGCCCAGAAGCCGTAAGCGTTGATTTTCTTATTTCCGACCATTAATCCTGCGTTCAATTCTCTGGTCAGAGACGTCTGTTTAATTTCGTCCCGATAATTATTTCTTAAGTCGGCGGCAATGGGAACGGAAGAATATTCAACATCACTGGTTACGCCGTTGAATGTTTCGACGGAGACGATTTCTCCCAGATGAGTATGATTCTTATAATAATGATTAAATGTTATTTCGTCAAATATCCACAATCCGATAAGAAGAGAGACAACCATGCCGACGGCAAGACCCAGGATATTGATAGCACTGAAAACCTTGTTTTTAACCAGGTTCCGGTAAGCGATCCTGAAGAAATTTTTTAACATGATGGTATCTTATAATCTGGCTCCTGGCTCTAAAAAGCTTTATAGTGAGCATGGCTATAATCTTTGAGGGCCCGCAGGTTATTAAAGGTAATAACAGTGTGAATTAACTTATTTAAAATTTCTGCCTTTATAATAAACGGATTCCGAATCGTTTTCAAGTGTCTGTTTATTTGTTTTCTGCGCATGGGCAGGAATGGATGTTTCATCACCACGGGCCAGGGTCAGCAGAGGAAGTTCATCATCGTTAATTGCTGTGAGATGCCGCAATAGTTTAGTCAGGTCGTAACAACGTTTTACGATCACATGAATTACTTCGCCTTCAATCTGCAATTTACCTTCTACCATCAGCAACCGGGAATTCAGGATTTCTTTCCTGAATTCTTCAAACAGGCTTTCCCATACAACCAGGTTAGCACAACCCGTTTCATCTTCTATCGTAATAAAACATATTCCGCTGGCGGTTCCCGGTCGCTGCCGCACAAGGACCAATCCGGCTACTTTGACCAAATCCCCGTCCTTACCAGCGATCAGCTCCTTTGCAGGGAGTATACGAAGGCGATCGAGTTTTTCCCGCACAAAGCTCACGGGATGTGCTCTTAATGAAAGGGATGTGGCTGCATAATCCTGTACTACATGTTCTGAGTCCCGCATTATTGGGAGAGATATTTTTTCTTCCAGCGAATCGTCTGTCGGTTGGCCGGCAAACAAAGCGATATGCCTGTCGTTACCTGTTGAAATTTCCCATAATGCCTGGCGACGATCCAGTCCCATGGAATTGAATGCATCGGCATCCGCCAGTTTTTCAAGTGTTGATTGCTTGATCCCTGCATCGCGTAGCGCATGAATATCCGGATATTTTTTTACCCGCCCTGATAACAACTTATTCATATCCTCTTCCCGTAAACCCCGCACCTGTCTGAATCCCAGTCGCAACGCGCGATAGCCTTCCGACCTTTCTTCCAGTTTATTATCCCACAATGAAATGTTCACGTCCACTGGTCTAACTTCTACGCCATGCTTACGCGCGTCAATCACAATTTGTGCGGGCTGGTAAAAACCCATAGGCATACTATTCAGCAGTGCACAGGCAAAGACATCCGGGTAATAACATTTGATCCAGGAAGATACATATACCAGAAGGGCAAAACTGGCTGCATGGCTCTCCGGAAATCCATAACTGCCAAAACCTTCCAGTTGTTTGAAAACACGCCGGGCATATTCTTCCTTATATCCTCTCTCCACCATACCGCCGATTAATTTTTTTTCAAATTTAGAAACCATTCCCTGCAATTTGAACGTGGCCATACTTCGACGCAATTCATCGGCTTCGCTGGGCGTGAATCCCGCTGCCACGATGGCTATTTTCATCGCCTGTTCCTGAAAAAGAGGAATACCGAGTGTGCGTCCGAGGATTTCTTCCAGTTCTTTGGAAGGATATTCTACTGCTTCCTCTCCGTTACGACGTCGTAAATACGGATGTACCATATCCCCCTGTATGGGTCCGGGACGCACAATAGCGACTTCGATGACCAAATCATAAAAATTTCTCGGTTGCAGCCTGGGTAACATAGATTGTTGCGCACGGCTCTCGATTTGAAAAACTCCGATCGTGTCAGCATGACAAATCATATCATATACTACAGGATCGTCCTGTGGAATATTGGCAAGCGTAAGTTCCAGACCATAATTTTCTCTCGCTAATTCAAAAGCTTTGCGAATGCAGGTGAGCATACCCAGACCAAGAACATCAATTTTAAGAAAGCCAATGGCATCAATATCATCCTTGTTCCATTCGATACAGGTTCTGTCGACCATACGGGCATTCATAACCGGGCATAAATCTGAAAGTTTCCCCCGCGTGATCACGAACCCGCCGGTATGCTGCCCGAGCTGCCTCGGGAAACCCATGAGCTGTTCCGTAAGCTGTAGAGTTTTTCGCAGGTGTTTGTCCTTTGGATTAAATCCCTGTTCAGTAAGAAGATCGCCATCAAACCATTCATCAGTAAATTCCCAAAGCGAACCTGATAGCCGGTTGACGGTATCGATAGAAAGCCCCATGGCTTTCCCCACATCACGAATCGAACCTCTTTGCCGCTCCTGGGTTACCGTGGCAACGATGGCAGCCCGCTCCCGTCCATATTTTTTATAGATGTACTGAATCACTTCTTCGCGACGCTCATGTTCGAAATCCACATCAATATCCGGTGGTTCATTCCGTGCAGAAGAAATAAAACGTTCGAACAATAAATCAAATTTTACCGGATTCACGGAAGTAATTCCAAGGCAATAACAAATAGTGGAATTTGCCGCCGACCCGCGTCCCTGACAAAGTATGCCCTGTTCCCTGGCGAAACGTACGATGTCGTACACCGTAAGGAAATATGCAGCGTAATTCATTTCTTCAATGAAAGAAAGCTCATGAAGAATGGCTGTACTTGTTTTTTCAGGAATATTTTCTCCAAAACGTTCTTTTGCTCCCTGCCAGGAAAGAAATGCCAGTTCCTCCTGTGTCGTCCGGCCATCATGGGTGATCTCTTCAGGATATTCATATTTTAACTGGCTGAGTGAGAACTCGCAGGATTCCGCAATTTCCTGTGTATTACGAATGGCTTTTGGATAATGGCGAAACAGCCGGATCATTTCTTCTTCCTGTTTTAAATGCCTTTCAGCATTCTGATGAAGACGATAACCTGCATTTTGTATAGTGCACTTCTCCCGGATGCAGGTTAAAATATCCTGCAACGGACGACGACCGGATTCATGATAATGCACATCGTTGGTTGCTACTATGGGCATATCCAGATAAGAAGACAACTGCGAAAGACGAAACATGTGTTTGGCATCATCGCCCTGGTAACGACGGGAAGCAGCGAGGTAAAGACGATTTCCAAATGTTTCATGGTATTCTTTTAACTCTTTTTCAAATAAAGGGTCAAACTCAAAGTTTCTGTTGAGGGTGGGTGGTGGGACAACAATCAGGCGGATGTCTTTCAACTGCGCATATACATCCGATTTATATAAATGACAATCTCCCTTCTCTGCGCGGAGATTGCCTGTAGTCAGTAAACCTGACATCTGCGAATACCCGTTCACGTTAGTTGGATACACCAGCAGACCGGGACCATCCTGTAAATCCAGGCGGCATCCTGGAAATATCCGCATATTGTTCGATTTGGCTGACACATAGGCGCGCACAATGCCCGCTACCGTATTCCGGTCCGTGATTCCGATGGAGGGGTAGCCAAAAGCTGCAGCCTGTTCCACGAATTCTTCCGGATGCGAAGCACCCCGAAGAAAGCTAAAATTTGTTGTAACCTGTAATTCGGTATACTGCATAAAATTCTATTCAGGCAAAAAATCCGTGAATAAACCATTGGGGTATCATGTCTTCAGAATAATGCCCTGAACGAAAAATCCAATATCTTTTGCCGTCTTCATCTTCAACGGCGTAATAATCGCGATGCAGTCCTTCTTCTATCCACCATTCCTTTTCGATGCGTTCGGGCCCGTCTGCCTTTTTTATAGTATGCAACTTTCCCTGGAAACGAAACAGCATCGGCGGGTAATCAGGGATGGGGGCGGTCACTTCCACAGGCTGTGGTTTGGATAAGAGCTGCAAAGGCCGGGGCCTGTCTGCCTTCCATAAAGATTCTGTTGTTTCATGTAAAGAGGATGCCTGCCTGAAAGATCGTTCAGGCCAATGATGTTCTGCCGGCACGTAACGATGGATATATTCCGGACCGAAACGATTTGTTAAACGATCCATCAATTCCGACAATCCGATATCCTGTAAACCACTGGCTGTTTCCCAGAGGATTTCCTGCCGGGGGGAAAGCTTTTCAGTTTTTAAAGCCTCCAGCATAAAAAGATCGATTCCAAGGGCAGGCTCGATCGTGGCAATTTTTATTTCAAACAGTTTAAAAAGATGTATGCTGTTAAAAGTTGCGCGATGTGTCCCTATTTCGATCTTTTCTATTTTACCATCAATTCTGTATCCGGTAAAAACTGCTTTGCGTATTCCTTTATTTTCCTTTTGAAGCCGCAGGCTCATCACATCAAGCAATCGTTGCAAAGCGATTTCAATTCCGGTTGATGTTACAATCGGTTCCAGACATGGCAGTCGTTCCCGGTAAGGCTCAGCAGGAAAAACAGGATGAAGAATTTCTTCATCATGACCTAAGGCCTGAGCCAATTTATGCATTAGCTCCGGACCGAATCGCCGGACCATCGCAGATTGGGGCATGCCAATGATATTTTTGATCTGTCGAAGACCAAGCTTTTGCAAACGTTCAATCAATATAGTTTCCAGGCGAAGTGCGGAAACAGGTAAAAGGAGTAGGGCTTTTCTATGTTCACCCGGTTCAATAACCGGTGATATATCACCATAATGGGCGAGGGCCCAGGCTGCACCAATCGTATCTGCAATAACTGCTCTTACATCATATCCCAGGGTTTTTAATTGCAGGTTGATATCCCTGATATATTTTTTTTCTCCACCCCAGAGATGAGCACATCCCGTAACATCCAGTTTCAATCCTTCAGGTGGGTCCACGGCAACAATATTTGTATACCGGATGCACCATCTGGCGAGTGCATCTAATAATTTTTCGGGAAGTTTTGGATCATCGTCAAACACCTGCAGGGAGGGAACCATCGCGCGTGCATCTGCTACAACCAGACCTGGTTCAATACCTTGTTGCTGTGCCAGTGGATTTGATTCCGTGATCACCATCCGACCGTGATCCGGCGCCGCCAAAACAAATGCTGCATTCCTGAGTTCGGGATGCCGGCGACAGAACCAGTCCGTCTTCAGATGACGGAACCATATAGTAACAAATCGTTGTGCCATCTCATCCCGTTTTTCTTTTTGGTTCGGGAAGAATGGATGGAACGGGTATAAGTTGG
>Ga0066787_10000010_pt1 | contig 28782 bp, 21 predicted proteins | sample OrgsoiDNA2013047_FD_70942 | JGI IMG/M metagenome (GOLD analysis project Ga0066787, IMG submission 70942) | Permafrost soil microbial communities from the Arctic, to analyse light accelerated degradation of dissolved organic matter (DOM) -... | ecosystem: Environmental > Terrestrial > Soil >...
AAGGTTACAGTTCCCGGGCAACCATCTCCTGTAGTCTGGTAAAAAAAAGGTCGATCATTTCTTTATCTTTGCGACTCCATGAATGAAAAGATCCTCATCCTCGATTTTGGTTCCCAATATACCCAGCTGATAGCCCGTTCCGTACGCGAAGCCAATGTATACTGTGAAATCATTCCCTTTCACCAGAAGATTAAACCGGACCCTGCCCTGAAGGGAATAATTCTTTCGGGTTCCCCATTCTCTGTAAACGATGCCCGGGCTCCCATGGTGGATGTCAAGACCCTGCACCAAAGCCTTCCCAATCTCGGGATCTGTTATGGTGCCCAGCTGACAGCAAAGGAGTTTGGCGGCCGGGTAGCGAATAGTAACAAAAGGGAATATGGACGCGCCCTGATGACCCTGCTGAAAGAAGACATTTTGTTGAAGGGCGTCAGTGATTCGTCGCAGGTCTGGATGAGTCATGCAGACACGATCCTGGAATTGCCGGCCGGATTCGACGTGCTGGCAACAACCGATTCCATACCGTATGCCGCGTTCCGGAATAATGGAGAGGGCTTTCCACTATACTGTCTGCAGTTTCATCCGGAAGTATATCATTCCGTTGAAGGGAAAAAAATAATCCGCAATTTTCTCGTGGATGTGTGTGGGTGCAAACAGGATTGGACGGCGGCTCATTTTATCAGTGATACCGTGGAAGCCCTGAAAAAATCCATTGGTGATAAAAAAGTGATCATGGCCCTCAGTGGCGGCGTGGATTCCACAGTAGCGGCGACCCTGATTCACCAGGCCATCGGCAAACGGTTATATGGATTTTTTGTCGACAACGGTGTTTTGCGAAAAGACGAATTCAAACAGGTACTGGAAACGTATAAACGCATCGGTCTGAATGTTAAGGGTATCAATGCAAAAAAGCAGTTCTATAAGAAATTAAAAAACAAAACGGATCCTGAAGAAAAGCGCAAGGCCATCGGGAAACAGTTTATAAAAATATTTCTGGAAGAAGCGACGAAGATGAAAGGCATTGATTTGCTCGGCCAGGGAACCATTTACCCCGATGTGATCGAAAGTATTTCTGTACATGGGCCTTCCCAGACGATCAAATCACACCACAATGTCGGCGGGTTGCCAAAAAAAATGAAACTGGGCCTGATAGAACCGCTTAGATTTTTATTCAAGGATGAAGTGAGACGGGTAGGCAGGGAGCTGGGTATCCCGGAAGATCTCCTCCAGAGACATCCCTTTCCAGGACCAGGGCTCGCCATCCGGATACTCGGTGAAGTAAATCCTGAAAAAGTTTCCCTGCTTCAAAAAGCGGATCAGATTTTTATCCAGGCACTGAAGACCCATAATCTGTATGGGGCCGTATGGCAGGCCGGTGCCATTTTACTTCCGGTTAAAAGCGTCGGCGTGATGGGAGATGAAAGAACCTATGAATTCACCGTCGCCCTGCGGGCAGTAACATCTGTAGACGGAATGACGGCGGACTGGGCCCATCTTCCGTACGATTTCCTGGCACAGGTTTCAAGCGATATTATCAACCAGGTGAAAGGAATCAACCGGGTTGTATACGATATAAGCAGTAAACCACCGGCAACCATCGAATGGGAATAAACCACCACATGATAAAACGATACGGTCTGATTTTTTGTCTGCTCCTGTGTTTCGCCCGGGTCAACCGGGGCCTTGCGCAAACACCCGACAGCAACCGGTATCATATCGCTGTATTTCTTCCGCTGTACCTTGACTCAGCATTCGATGCATCCGGAAACTACCGTTTTGATCAGAACTTCCCTAAATACCTGAATCCTGGATTGGAATTCTATGAAGGAATGGAACTGGCCATGGATTCATTGCAAAAAAGAGGCGCTCGTGTGGATATAACGGTCTATGATACCCGAAACGGTTCAAAATCCATCAAGCAAATGTTGGAGGAACCGGCATTTGCAAAAATGGAACTTATGATCGGGCATGTTACACCGGACGAACTCCGTCTGTTGGCCAACGCGTCCAGGAATCAGCAAATACCATTTATTAATGTGAATTTCCCCAACGACGGCGGCGTAACCAATAACCCGGATTTGGTTATTCTGAATACAACCCTGCGTGCCCATTGCGAGGCAATCTACAAATTCATCCAGCGCAACTGGGCCACTTCGAATATCCTGTACCTGCGGAAAGCCGGGATTCAGGAAGACCGGCTCAGAAATGATTTTGCCGAAATTGAAAAAAACACAGCCTCCGTCCCTCTGCACATGAAGTATATCAATATGGATAACGGTGTGGATCTGGCCCAGTTGGTTCCACTTATGGACAGCAATGCAAAAACTGTTGTGCTGGTCGGAAGCCTCGATGAGAATTTCGGAAAAGCAGTCTGCGCGAAACTGGCTCCCGTCTGCAAAACCTACCCGATAAAAATGATCGGTATGCCTACCTGGGATGCTGTCAATGATTTCGGTTCACCGGCGTACACAGATCTGGAAATTTATTATACGACGCCGTTTTATATGAATCCGGCTGATAGTCTCGTGTTGTCGATACAGCAGAATTATAAAGCACGCTTTTTTTCACGTCCATCTGATATGGTTTACCGCGGATATGAAACCATCCTTCATTTCGGACAGTTACTGGAATCGCATATGGGTATGCTGGATGGAACCATCGGTGAACGAAAATTCAAAGTCTTCAATGATTTTGACATACAACCCGTATTCTCAAACAGGGATAGCACCGGCCAGACCGGGCATGCGATCACCCTGCAGTACCTCGAGAACAAAAAAGTCTACTACATCAAGAAGGTGAATGGCAATGTTGTTGCAGTGTACTAGCCGACAGCCCGGAGTTTTTGGCTTTAAGCCTTTTTATGAACTTACTGACTTTTACAGACAAAGGCATTTACTGTTCACAGGGCGATTTTTATATAGATCCCTGGAAACCCGTGTTGCGCGCCGTTATTACGCATGCGCATAGTGACCACGCCCGTCCGGGCAGTGAGTCTTATTTATGTCACCACTTTACAAAACCCCTGCTATTACTTCGTCTTGGCAATATTGTGGTTCAGTCGCTGGAATGGAGTGAGCCTGTGTTTATGAATGGCGTACGTGTTTCGTTGCACCCGGCCGGGCATATCATCGGTTCTTCACAGGTGCGTGTTGAATACGGAGGCGCCGTGTGGGTGGTAAGTGGCGACTATAAAACAGAAAATGACGGGATCAGTGGTGAAATGGAAATTGTACCCTGTGATGTGTTTGTCACAGAATCGACTTTTGGATTACCGATATATGAATGGAAACCGCAGCAGGAATTATTTTATGACATGCAAAACTGGATACTGGCCAACAGGGCAAAAGGAAATAATTCCGTTTTGATTGCCTATAGCCTGGGTAAGGCCCAGAGATTATTGACAGGCATCGGAGAAATTTCTCCTTCCATTTTTGTGCACGGCGCCATCTGGAACACGCAGGAAGTTTTATTGAAGGCAGGATTTCAACTGCCCTCGGTAAAAAGAGTTACGCCGGATATGATGAAGGATGCATTTAAATCAGATATCATCATAGCGCCGCCTTCGGCTGACAGTTCTCCCTGGATGAACCGGTTCCTTCCGTATTCAGTCGGTGTCTGCAGTGGCTGGATGCAGGTGCGCGGCAATGCCCGGCGACGCAATGTGGATGCGGGATTCGCCATGAGTGATCATGCCGACTGGAAGGGTTTACTTTCCGTTATCCGGGCCTGTTCGGCAAAAAAAGTATTTGTCACGCATGGATTCCAGTCTGTCTTCAGCCGCTATCTGAATGAAATCGGGATCGAATCTGCAGAAGTAAAAACCGAATTTGGTGATGAAGCGGAACTGGAAACAGAGAAGCAACTATCAGCAGGTGAAAATGAAAAATTATGAGACGATTTGCGGCCCTGGTCGGTGAGCTTGGCAGTGCCACAAAAACAAATGACAAACTTCAGGCGCTGGTTGAATATTTTAACGATGGTGATGACCGGGACAAGGTATGGGTAATAGCTATTTTCAGCGGCAGGAGGCCAAAACGAATTGTTTCCTCTTCCTTTCTCATGGAATGTTGTATTGAACTTACGGGTTTTCCTTCCTGGCTTTTTGAGGAATGTTATCATACGGTCGGCGATCTGGGGGAAACCCTTTCTCTGTTGGTGCCGGTCGGGAAAACAGAAACTGCGGGACAACCCCTGTTTTATTACCTGGAGAAACTGATCGATCTGAATAAAGCGACTGATGATAAAAAAAAGGAATTCATTCTCGAATCCTGGAAAGGGATGACGAGAAATGAAATGTTTGTTTTCAACAAACTCATAACAGGAAATTTCAGGATCGGCGTTTCTCAGAAAATGATCGTGAATGCTTTGGCCAGAACAGTAAAGAATGATGCTTCGGTGATCGCACACCGCATCAGCGGAAACTGGGATCCGCAAACCTTTCCATTTAGTGAATTGACGGGTCAGGAATCCGCCCTGCTGGATCATTCCAGGCCATATCCTTTTTACCTGGCTTATTCGCTGGAAGAAGATTTGGAATCACTGGGCGAACCGGCGGAGTGGTTTGCGGAATGGAAATGGGATGGTATCCGGGGACAAATCATTCGCAGGGATAACCAGTTATTTGTATGGAGCCGGGGGGAAGAACTCATGACAGAAAAGTTTCCGGAATATCAACCACTGAAGGACTCACTTCCCGAAGGTACTGTGCTGGATGGAGAAATCATTTGCTTTTCCGTAACCGCTTCGGATGCCATCGATTTTTTCCCTCTTCCCTTTGCTGCGCTTCAGACAAGGATCGGAAGAAAAAATATCACGCGTAAACAATTAACCGAAGCACCCGTTGGATTTATTGCCTATGACCTGCTCGAATATCAGGGACAGGATTTTCGCGATCAGCCGCAATGGAAGAGAAGGGAAGTGCTGGAAAAAATAGTTGCGAAGATCGGAGAACCATTCGTGAGACTTTCCCCCCTGGTGATATTCAATCAATGGGAAGAGCTTACGGCCATCCGGCTAAAGGCAAGGGATTTAGGGAGCGAGGGTCTCATGCTGAAAAGAAAACAATCCGTGTATCAGACGGGACGCAAAAGAGGTGATTGGTGGAAGTGGAAAATCGACCCGCTGGTTATCGACGCGGTGATGGTATATGCGCAAAAAGGACATGGCCGGAGAAGCAATTTGTATACTGACTATACTTTTGCTGTGCGTAAAGGAGACGAGCTGGTTGTATTTGCAAAAGCGTATTCCGGTTTGACAGATAAAGAGTTCAATGAAGTGGATTCTTTCGTCAAAAGAAATTCACTTGAAAAATTCGGACCAGTAAGAACCGTAAAACCGGAACTTGTATTTGAAATTGCCTTTGAAGGGATTGCAGAATCAAAGCGTCACAAATCGGGCGTGGCTTTGCGGTTTCCCCGTATCAGCCGCTGGCGCAAAGATAAAAAATCAGATGAGATCAATACGCTGGAGGATCTTCAGCTGATGTTGAAACAATACGGGAAAAAAGTTTGAAGAAAATGTGTAAATATGTGTATGGGAAGGTCTGTAACCATAAGAGTCATAATTTTACACGATGAAAAAGTTAATGGTGGTGCTGATGATTGCGGCGATTTGTTTTTCATTTAATTCTTTCATTTTATTGAGATCCGGTGACGACCCTGTACCAGTATCCCCAAGTAGACAAAGGCCAGGCAATTCGAAAGAAGGATATCTCTATCTGACTACGGGTGATTATCTGCGTAGCGGAATTCCCCTGTCTCTTTTTAAAATGGGTTTTGGCAAGAGCGCCATTAATTATCTGAACAGGGATAGCCTGAATAAGGATATTCCTTACGATTATACAGTTGTGCATGCACCGAACGGAGAACCCGTTGTTGCACCGAATTGCATGCAGTGTCATGCCCAGGTGTTTGAAGGAAAGCTGGTCATCGGACTGGGAAACAGCACGATAGATTTTTCCCATGGTCAGAAAATGGATCCTAAAAATGCAGCAGCTGCAGAAAGACTCCTGAAAAAAATGGATCCCCAAAAATATGAGGCGGCAGAACCCTTCCTTCGTGTGGTGAAAGGAATCGGCGGACAACTACATACGGAAGTCAGGGGCGTGAACACAGCAGACAGGCTGGCAGCGCTCTTAGCGAGCCACCGGGATCCCAAAACATTCCGCTGGAGCGATCAGCCCATGCTTGAAGTGTCTCCGGAAGTAATACCAACCGATGTTCCTGCCTGGTGGATGTTAAAAAAGAAAAATGCCATGTTCTATAACGGCTTTGGCCGCGGCGATTTCGGCCGTTTTCTGATGGCCAGCAATTTACTTACGGTAAACGATACAACCGAGTCCAGGGAAGTGGATGCGCGTTTTAATGATGTGCTTGCCTATATCAATTCGATACAGCCGCCGCGCTATCCAAATCCTGTAAACCGGGCGCTCGTGAAGCAGGGCGGGATATTGTTTGTGCAGAATTGTTCCCGGTGTCACGGGAGTTATGGCAAGGGCGGGGAATATCCCAACCTGTTGATTCCCGAATCTGAAATCCGGACGGATTCGCTTTTATATAAAAGCAACTACCAGAGTTACCAGTTTGTGACATGGTTCAACAGTTCCTGGTTTGCGCAGGGAGAACATCCGGCAAGGCTGGAACCATTCGACGGATATATTGCCCCGCCACTCGATGGCATATGGCTGACAGCACCCTACCTGCATAATGGATCCGTGCCTGATATGGAAACCCTTCTGAATAGTAAGGAACGGCCCGGGTACTGGTCACGCGATTTTGAAAACCCTGTTTATGATTATGATAAATTAGGATGGAAATACAGTAAGCGCGATTCAAGCAGGGGAACAACCGTATACAATACGAAATTGCCCGGGTACGGAAATTATGGCCACCGGTATGGGGATAAAATGAACAGCAAAGAAAGAAAAGCCATCATTGAGTATTTGAAAACATTGTGAACAACCAAACCCAAATAGCCAACAGGTATGTTGTTAAAAGAAAGCCCCGGATATAAAATTATTGACACCTGGTTTCAATCCAGGGGCCTTCGCCCGTTTGTGTTTCAAGAAGAGACCTGGACGCATATCATGCATTCCCATTCCGGACTTGTAAATGCACCCACTGGCTGTGGCAAGACGTTTTCCGTATTTCTGGGTGCGATCATCAATTTCATCAATGAAAATCCGGAGCATTATAAAACAAAATCACGCAATCATCTACGCCTGTTATGGATAACGCCGTTACGCGCATTGGCGAAAGATATTGGCCGCGCTATGAAGGAAGTGATCGAAGATCTGGGTATGCAGTGGCAGGTCGGTATCCGTAACGGGGATACGGAAATAAGTGAAAGACAGAAACAAAAAAGACAAATGCCGGAAGTGCTCATCATTACTCCGGAAAGCTTGCATTTGCTCCTGGCGCAAAAAAATTACCCGGAGATTTTTTACCATCTCAGGATCCTGGCTGTGGATGAATGGCATGAATTGCTTGGGTCAAAACGCGGCGTGCAGGTGGAACTCGCCATCTCCCGTATCGCGCATCTGCTACAGAGAGAAACGCCTTACACTTTTTCTCTCTGGGGTATTTCCGCTACGATCGGAAACCTTGAACAGGCACAGGAGGTACTGGTTTCTCCCATACTGGATAAAATAAAAGACCCGCCGGTTATTGTAAAGGCCAAACTGGACAAACGCATCGAAATAGAATCCGTTTTCCCGGATGAAATTGAAAAATATCCGTGGGCTGGTCATTTGGGGATTAAACTGGTAAACAAAGTAATTCCCATTATTGAAAAAAGCAGGACCACCCTGATTTTTATCAACACTCGCGGTATGAGTGAGCGGTGGTACCAGGAGATCCTGAACGTCGCTCCCGAGCTGGCGGGCGCCGTTGCGCTGCATCATGGATCCATTGATATGGAATTGAGATTATGGGTGGAAGATGCCCTGCACAGTGGAACGCTCAAAGCAGTGGTGTGTACCGCCAGCCTGGATCTTGGTGTTGATTTCAGGCCAGTTGAAACTGTAATCCAGGTAGGCTCTCCAAAAGGCGTTGCCCGTTTTTTACAACGTGCAGGGAGAAGCGGGCACCAGCCCGGCGAAGTGAGTAAAATATATTTTCTTCCTACCCATTCCCTGGAGCTCGTGGAAGCGGCCGCCCTGAAAGATGCTATGAAACAAAATTTTATCGAGAGCCGGGAGCCCATGCTTCTTTGTTTTGATGTACTCATACAATACCTCAGCACCCTGGCTATCGGTGAAGGATTTTATCCGGATACCATTTTCGATGAAATCTCATCTACTTATTGTTTCCGTGAAATAAGGAAATCAGAGTGGCAGCAGATCCTGCATTTTATTACGGAAGGCGGCGAGGCTCTTCAGCAATATGATGAATTCAAAAAAGTCGAAATCATCAATGGCCTGTATAAAATTAACAGCCGGCGGATCGCCATGCGGCACCGCCTGCATATCGGAACCATTGTGAGTGATGCCATGATGAAAGTAAAATTCCTGAGTGGCGGGTTTGTGGGCGTGATCGAAGAATATTTTATATCCCGCCTGAATCCGGGTGATGTGTTTACACTGGCCGGGAGAAATCTTGAGTATATGATGATCAAGGACATGACGGCCATTGTAAAAAAATCAAATGCAACGAAGGCGATTGTTCCGAGTTGGAACGGCGGCCGCATGCCATTATCAGCAAACCTTGGCCTCATGCTTCGTAAAAAATTTAATGAGGTGCACCTGCTTTTTGATGATCAGCAACAGGCAAAGAAACTGGATATCGAATTACAGGTACTCAAACCCCTGTTTGCGCTTCAGCGGGCGTTATCACATATTCCCAAGGAAAACGAATTGCTGATTGAACAAATCGAAACAAGCGATGGCTTTCATCTTTTTGTATATCCCTTTGAAGGCAGACTGGTTCATGAAGCCATGGCCGCTCTGCTCGCTTACAGGATCAGCCGGATAACGCCCATCAGTTTTTCATTTGCCATGAATGATTATGGATTTGAATTGCTCAGCGATCAGCCGATACCTGTTGACGATAGCAACGTGTATGAACTTTTTTCTGCAGACGGACTTTCGGCTGATATTCAACGTAGCGTGAATAGTGCTGAAATGGCGCGGCGGAAATTCAGGGATGTGGCGGTCATCGGTGGTCTGATATTCCAGGGATACCCGGGCGAATATAAAAAAACCCGGCATCTTCAGTCATCGGCGGGATTATTGTTCAACGTGTTCAGCGAATATGATCCGCATAATTTATTACTCAGGCAGGCATATCATGAAGTAATGGAACAGCAGATGGAAGAAGTCAGGCTGCGCAATATGCTGGACAGGATTTCAACCGGTAAGATTGTTCTTAGTTTTCCTGAAAGGCTGACTCCTTTTTGCTTCCCGTTAAAGGTAGACAGCATGCGGGAGGATCTCTCTTCAGAGAAACTGGAGGACAGGGTAAAAAAGATGCAGCAACAATTAGTAAGGGATCTCGATAAAAAGCGGGTCAAATAAAATATCTTTGTCCGTCAATGCAAATACCCGTGTCTCATAAAATAAATAATCACCAGTTCTGGCTTACTACAGACCGGACAATGTTCTGGGAAGAAGAAAAAACCCTGATCGTTTCTGATCTTCATTTTGGAAAGACAGGCCACTTCAGAAAATCGGGTATTGCTGTGCCGCCAGTGGTTTATAAGGAGGATCTTCAGAGACTAATCGTACAGATACAATATTTTCAACCGCGGGAACTGATCATTGTCGGAGACATGTTTCACAGCTCTGCAAACAGAGAACTCGAATTATTTTTAAAATGGAGATCTGACCTCTCCGGGTTACGCATCCGGCTGATCAGGGGTAATCACGACATACTGAAAGAGGAGTGGTACGAAAATGCCGGTATTCAGCTTAGTCAGCAGACGTTTTCAAGACAGCAATTCCATTTTGTACATGATATCAGCGATCATCTGAACCGGAAAGAAGGATATTTTGAAAATATCCGCGATGAGATTTCTTATTTCTTCTCGGGACATATACATCCCGGTATCCGAATCAATGGCGCCGGCAGGCAAACTCTTTGCTTTCCATGCTTTTATTTTGGAAAGAAATATGCGGTATTACCTGCATTCAGCCGTTTTACGGGAGTAGCGATGATTAACCCGGAAGAAGGAGAGCAGGTTTTTGCTATCGTTGATCATGCCCTGATCCAACTCCAATAAAAATTCAATTCATTTTTCTTTTCAATGTGGTTACCTGATCCTGCAGGTTGCTGACGAGACTGGCCAGTTGGTTCACATCCCAGCGCTGTTCAGTATTCGCTTTGCTCACTACCATTTCGGCTTTCCATATTTCCAGAATATCTTCTGAGTTTACGGTATACGGTTGAAATACCGTGTTGTCGCTAATCAGCGTGAGTTTATTTTTCAGCTTATTGTTCTTCATGACTCTTTTATAAACGATGCCTTCGTTTCTCGAAACAACAATATAGGTCAGGTTACTTTTCACATTTTCCAGGTTTTCCAGTTTCTCCGCAACGATCACCGAACCACTAGGTGTGGGAAGCATAGAGTCGCCCAGTATTTCAAAAGCACGATAGTTTCCGGGTGCGAGCATGGGAAGGGTAAATGTATTGAGCTCATCCAGGAATTCGGGGTCGCCATATCCAGCCAGGTAACCGGCCGCCGCTTTGACCGGAACAAGTTGTATCTGGTTTGGCAGACCTGCCATTTTTTGCGCCCTACGTTTTGCCAGGTAGTTACTGCCTTTTGCATCCTGCATTTTTTTCCGGAGCAGTTCATCCAGCGATAAACGAAACATGTCGCTGACCAGTTCAAGGACTTCCAGCCTTGGCTCCGCCCGTTCTTCTTCATATGCACCCAGGAGGGATCGCTTGATTTTGAGCTTATTGGCAAATTCTTCCTGCGTCCAGCCTCTCAGCTTCCTGAGATATTTGAGGTTTTGTGCTGCAACTGACATAACTAATGGATTTAGTAGATTGAGCGAAAATACTAAATTATTTAACAAACAACCAAATTTTATTTAAGCATATGAGGCCTTACAGCCTAAAAGGCGTAAGTACGCTTTTTCGTACCTTCGCAAACTGTCAATTTGACCCTAGAATGGGGATAGCATCAAATTTGACAATATGTTCATTTCATACTCAACCCCTCTAAATATGATAGGTTTTATATCGAAGCTATTTGGTGGTAATAAATCGGAAAAGGATATCAAAATCATCATGCCCCGGGTTGAACAGATCAACCAGTTTGTGGAGGTATACAACCCCCTTTCCAACGATGACCTGAGGGCAAAAACAAATGAATTCAAGCAAAGGATAAAAGAACATCTCCGGGAAATGGATGATTCCATATCTGCCCTGGTTAAGAAAGCGGAAGAACTGCCATTCAGCGATATTTCCGGTAAGGATGCACTGTATATTGAGACGGATGAATTGAAGAAAAAACGTGACGATCTCATTGAAGAAGTGCTTGATTCCATTCTTCCGGAGGCGTTTGCTGTTGTTAAGGAGACAGCCCGCCGCTTCAAGGAAAATACAGCGATCATTGTAACGGCCAATGACCATGATCGGGAACTCAGTGTGACAAAAGATTATGTAAAGATCGAAGGAGAAAAAGCAATATATAGTAATAGCTGGACGGCGGCCGGCGGAGCCATTACCTGGAATATGATTCACTACGATGTGCAACTCATCGGGGGCGCCGTTTTACATAGTGGTAAGATTGCAGAAATGGCCACGGGAGAAGGTAAGACCCTTGTCTCGACCCTACCCGCTTATCTGAACGCGCTCACGGGGGAAGGTGTTCACCTGGTAACCGTGAATGATTACCTGGCGCGTCGCGACTCGGAATGGAACGGTCCTATTTTCGAATGGCTCGGCATTTCAGTGGATTGCATCGACAAACACGAACCGAACAGCGAGGCCCGCCGCAAAGCATACCTGGCAGATATCACGTATGGTACCAACAATGAATTTGGTTTTGATTATCTCCGCGACAACATGGTGCATACACCGGATGAAATGGTGCAGCGCAAACACCATTTTGCGATGGTGGATGAGGTGGACAGTGTGTTGATTGATGATGCCAGAACACCGTTGATTATTTCAGGCCCCGTTGCCAAAGGAGACGATCAGCAGTACCACCTGCTGAAGAGCCGTGTGGAACGGCTCGTGGAGGCACAGAAAAAAGTAACGAACCAGTTTCTGAACGAAGCCAAGAAAAAATTTGCAGAAAACAACGATGATCCAAAAGACGGCGGACTCGCCCTCATGCGCGCCCATCGCGGTCTTCCGAAAACCGGAGCCCTGATAAAATTCCTGAGCGAACCCGGTATCCGTGTCAAACTCCAGAAGTCGGAAAATTATTACCTGGCCGACCAGCAGAAAGAAATGCCCAAGGTGGACAGCGAACTATATTTCAGTATTGATGAAAAAAATAATTCCGTTGATCTGACCGATAAAGGCATTCAAACCATCACCCGCGAAGGTGAGGACCCGGAATTTTTTGTGCTTCCGGACATCGGGATCAAACTCGCCGATATTGAAAAAAGCGATATGACTGCGGAAGAAAAATTTCAGCATAAAGAAGCATTGCTGAATGAGTACGCCATCAAAGCAGATCGCATTCATACCGTGCAGCAATTACTCAAATCATATACATTATTTGATAAGGACGTGGAATATGTGGTGCTCGACGGACAGGTAAAAATTGTAGATGAGCAGACCGGACGTATCCTGGAGGGCCGTCGTTACAGCGATGGGTTACACCAGGCAATTGAAGCAAAAGAAAACGTAAAGATCGAAGCGGCTACTCAAACCTATGCAACCGTTACGCTCCAGAACTATTTCCGCATGTATCACAAACTCGCGGGCATGACGGGTACGGCAGAAACAGAAGCAGCGGAATTGTGGGATATCTACAAACTGGATGTGGTGACGATACCTACCAATGTGCAGGTGATCCGGAAAGACTCCCAGGATCTGGTTTATAAAACGAAAAGAGAAAAATACAAAGCCGTTATTGATGATATTGAGAGACTTCGCACCGAGGGCCGACCTTCACTCGTTGGTACCACTTCAGTGGAAGTGAGTGAACTGCTGAGCAAAATGTTGTCAGTCAAGAAAATTCCGCACAATGTGCTGAATGCAAAACAGCATGCACGAGAAGCACAGGTGGTTGCTGAAGCAGGGCTAACGGGAGCGGTAACCATTGCCACCAATATGGCCGGTCGTGGTACGGATATCAAACTCGGGGCGGGTGTAAAAGAAGCCGGCGGCCTCGCGATCATCGGTACGGAAAGACATGAAAGCCGTCGTGTGGACCGCCAGCTCCGTGGTCGTGCAGGCAGACAGGGCGATCCGGGAACAACCCAGTTTTACTCTGCACTGGAAGATGATCTTATGCGCATGTTCGGCAGCGAACGTATTGCTTCACTTATGGATAAAATGGGTTATAAGGAAGGGGAAGTGATTCAGCACAGCATGGTGACGAAAAGTATTGAAAGAGCCCAGAAGAAAGTGGAAGAAAATAATTTCGGTATCCGTAAACGTCTGCTTGAATATGATGACGTCATGAACAAGCAGCGGAACGTGGTATATAAAAAAAGAAATCATGCACTATTTGGCGACCGGCTCGCACTGGATCTGGACAATGCATTTTATTCAGTTGCCGGAGGCATGGTGGGTACATACCAGGATGCCGAAGACTTCGAAGGATTTAAAGTAGCCGTCATTTTAAATTTCGGCGTTGACACGACGATTACCGAAGAAGAATTTTTAAAAGAGGGTAATGAGCAACTGGTAGAAAAGTTATATGCTGAAGGGACGCTCAATTACGAAAGAAAAATGGCAGAAGTTCAGAAAGATGCTGTGCCAGTCTTCAAAAATATTTTGCTGAACCAGGGGCGTCATATTGAAAATGTGGTGGTGCCATTTACGGATGGGAAAAAGGTCATTAATGTGCTGGCCAATCTCCAGAAAACACTCGATACCCAGGGACGCGAATTGATGAACGCCGTGGAAAGACAGATCACCCTTTCGATCATTGACGATGCCTGGAAAGAACACCTGAGGGCCATGGATGATCTCAAGCAAAGTGTGCAGACTGCCTACCTCGAACAGAAAGATCCGCTGGTCATTTATAAAATGGAGGCCTTTGAATTGTTCCGTACCATGGATAGTAACATGAATAAGGAAATTGTGAGTTTCCTTTGCCATTGTGCCATACCGGTAGAACAGCAGACACCCATCCGCGAGGGGCATGAAAAGAAAACTGACATGAGCCGGATGAAAGTGAGAAAGGATGAACTGGTGGCAGCAGGATCAGGACCGGGACCCATCATGGATGAAGGCAGGGATTATTATGAACCCTCAGAACCCGTGAAACAGGAACCGATTAAAGTAGGCCCTAAAGTAGGAAGAAACGATCCTTGTCCCTGTGGCAGCGGAAAGAAATATAAACAGTGCCACGGGAAGGAAAGTTAATCCTGCGCTTTCAGAACAATAATTTTTATTATTTTTTGACTTTTACTTCGCAGCTACGACAGACAGCTTGTTGACATTTCGTGTCAGCTTGCTTTTGAGGTTGGCGGCTTTGTTCTTATGAATGACGCCTTTTTTTGCGAGACGGTCGATCAGGGAGGCGATTTCGGGTATTTTGGCGCCTGCTTCTTTGGGTTCTTTAATGGCCTTCAGGTCACGGATCGCATTACGGGTTGTTTTGCCATAATACCGGTTGCTGTCCCTGCGTTTAGACGCTTTCCGCACATCCTTTTTCGTTGCCCGATGATTAGCCATGTATTCAGAATTTTGGACGGCAAAGGTAGGAAAAACAGGCAGATATTGAAAAATATTCCGGAAGTTTCTTTTGCCGATATTTGTATAGCGATTTAATGTCAAATAATGAAAGATTTACAGTATATCACGAATTCCTCTCCATCGTTTATAGAAGGGCTGTACCAGGATTTTGTAAAAGACCCGCAAAGTGTTGACCCTGAGTTTAAAAAATTCTTTGAAGGGTTTGATTTCGCCATTACCCAGGGCAAGAACGGCAACGGTACCGCACCTGCCGCGGTCGTTTCCAAGGAACCCACATTTAAAACGACCGACGGGGTTGATTGGAAAAAAGAACTGGGCGCTTACCGCCTGATCCTGGGATACCGGAATAAAGGGCACCTGCTGGCCAAGACGAACCCCATACGTCCAAGAAAAGACAGGGGCGCTAACCTGGATCTGGGCTTTTTCGGATTTACGGAAGAAGACCTCGACAAATCATTTTTTGCCGGTAACCTGATCGGTCTTGGAACCACCACGCTCAGAAAAATGCTCGATCACCTTCAGAAATGTTACGCGCATCATGTGGGCATTGAATTTAAATATATCAGCGACCAGGTCAAGATAGACTGGCTCACGACCGAAATGGAGAAGAAATTTATTGAGCCCCTGCCACTTCAAAAAAAACAGCGGATACTGGAGAAACTGAATGAAGGGGTGATGTTTGAAAAATTTCTGCATACCAAATATATTGGGCAAAAAAGATTTTCACTCGAAGGGGGTGAAACCACCATCCCGGCACTCGACGCGCTCATCAATATGGCGGCGGAACATGATGTTCAGGAAGTGGTCATGGGCATGGCGCATCGCGGTCGTCTGAATATTCTCGCCAATATCCTGGGCAAAACCTATGAACAAATCTTTAGTGAGTTTGAAGGAACTGCCAAGCTGGATCAGACCATGGGCAGCGGCGATGTAAAATATCATCTTGGATTTGGAAGCGAACATACCACACCATCCAATAAAACAGTTCATGTGAAACTGATGCCAAACCCTTCCCATCTCGAAGCGGTGGATCCGGTGGTGGTTGGTTTTGCGCGCGCGAAGGCAGACGTACTGTACGAAAGTGATTATGATAAAATTCTTCCCATTCTTATTCATGGCGATGCATCGGTGGCTGGTCAGGGAATCGTGTACGAAGTATTGCAGATGTGCAGCCTGAAAGGATATTATACCGGTGGTACGATCCATTTTGTGATTAATAACCAGATCGGTTTTACCACCGATTTCGATGAAGCAAGAAGTTCGGACTACTGTACATCACTGGCTGCAGCTGTGCATGCACCAGTGCTTCATGTGAATGGAGATGATCCTGAAGCTGCAGTGAAATGTGCGGAAATTGCAGCCAGGTACCGGCAGGAATTTAATGCGGATTTCTTTATTGATATGGTATGTTACCGCCGTCATGGTCACAACGAAGGAGATGATCCGAAATTCACGCAGCCAACCCTCTACGCCCTTATTGAAAAACATCCAAACCCGCGCGAGGTCTATACCCAGTTTCTGATGGAAAATGGTGAGGGCGATGCCAAAGACCTGGCCAAGGACATGGAGAAAAAATTCTGGAACGACCTGCAGGAGCGGCTCGACGAAGTAAAACAAAAACCACTTCCCTATAATTATCAGCAACCGGAAATCTGGTGGCGAAGCCTGCGGCGGGCGACACCGGAGGATTTTGATAAATCGCCCGTGACTGCCATTTCCGAAGCTGATCTGAAGAAAATCTTCGGCGCCATGATGACGTGGCCTGAGACATTTACACCGATAAAAAAAATCGAAAAGTTACTCCAGGACAAACAGAAACTGTTTAACGAGGAACAAAAGCTTGACTGGGCTTCCGGTGAACTATTAGCTTATGGCAGTATCCTACTCGATGGCAAAGACGTTCGCATGAGCGGACAGGATGTGCGGCGCGGAACATTTTCTCATCGTCATTCCGTTCTCCGGGATGAGAAGACCGATGAATCATATAACCGGTTAAGTCGCATCCCCGATGCAAAAGGGAAGTTCAGAATTTATAATTCATTGCTTAGCGAATTTGGAGTTTTGGGATTTGAATACGGGTATGCATTGGCCAATCCAACAGCCCTCGTACTATGGGAAGCGCAGTTCGGGGACTTTTGCAATGGTGCTCAAACTACAATCGACCAGTTTATCGTGGCAGGGGAACAAAAATGGCAACGCATGTGCGGCATGGTACTCCTGTTACCGCATGGTTATGAAGGACAGGGGCCGGAACACAGCAGTGCCAGAATGGAAAGATTTTTGCAAATGTGCGCAGAATTAAACCTGATCGTAACCAATGTAACCACATCAGCCAATTACTTTCATGCCATGAGGCGTCAGCTGGCCTGGCCGTTCCGGAAACCACTAATTAATTTTTCGCCCAAAGCAAATCTCCGGTATCCGGGTACTTATTCAAAAATATCTGAGTTTACCAGTGGAGGGTTCCAGGAAGTAATCGATGATAAATTTTCCGGAGAGCCGGCCCATGTAAAAAAGGTTTTGTTCTGTACCGGGAAAATCTATTTTGAACTGGCTGAAAGACAATTGAAGGATAATCGCAAAGACGTTGCCGTGGTACGACTCGAACAATTATATCCGCTGCCCGCAAACCAGCTGGATCTCCTGTATAAAAAATACAGTAATGCCACCTGGTTCTGGATTCAGGAGGAGCCTTTGAATATGGGAGCCGCTTCGTTCCTGCAAATGAACCTGAAGAATATTAACTATGGTTTCATCAGCCGCCAGCCAGGCGCATCGCCTGCCACCGGCTATTTAAAAGTACATGCCCAGGAGCAGGCTGAAATTATTGAAACGGCATTTAGTATTTGATTACGTGAATTTCATGTTCTTACATGCTAAATAAATTATCTTCGTGCGCGTAAATATTAAAGCAGATGATCGATATTAAAGTGCCGGCCGTAGGCGAATCAATCAGCGAGGTAACGCTGGTGAAATGGTTAAAACAGGATGGCGACTGGGTAGATCGTGACGAAGTGATAGCAGAACTTGAAAGTGAAAAAGCAACATTCGAAGTAAACGCCGAAAAAGCAGGTTCTCTGAAAACCAGGGGGAAAGAAGGAGATACGCTGAAGATCGGCGACGTACTGGCGACCATTGATGAAACGGCGGCTAAACCCGCAGCTACGGTTGTTGAAAAACCCGCAGCCACGAATGGTGCCTCCCAACCAGCAAAACAGGATAGTTCCAAAGTTGTATTTGAAAAGAATGAACCGTCCCCCGAATCCTCGAAACAAACGAGTGTTGCGTCTTCCAATGTGAAAGCGACACCGGTTGCCGCTGCTATCATTACTGACAAGAAAGTGGATAAGGGCAGCATTGTTCCATCCGGAGCAAATGGTAAAATTGTAAAACATGACGTGCTTGAAGCACTTAGCAATCCCGGACGGTTACCCGGAAGGCCTTTGTTCGGAAGAGAAATCCGCAAAGAGAAAATGAGCAACCTGCGCAAGACGGTTTCCCGCCGTCTCGTTGAAGCAAAAAATACTACCGCCATGCTCACCACGTTCAACGAAGTGGACATGACGCCTGTAATGGCACTGCGATCAAAATATAAGGACAAATTCAAGGAGAAACATGGAGTAAACCTCGGTTTCATGAGTTTCTTTACCAAAGCCTGTTGTTATGCTTTACAGGAATGGCCTGCGGTTAATGCCTACATAGATGGAGAAGAAATCATCTATCACGATTACTGCGATATTTCCATAGCAGTGTCTGCACCGAAGGGTCTGGTTGTGCCCGTGATCCGGAATGCGGAAAGCCTGAGTATGGCGGAGATTGAAAAAAAAGTAGTTGAATTGGCTGGTAAGGCGCGCGACAATAAATTAAGTATGGAAGAAATGCAGGGCGGAACATTTACCCTTACCAATGGTGGCGTTTTCGGTTCGCTCATGTCAACTCCGATTATCAACATTCCACAATCCGCTATCCTGGGCATGCATAAAATAGAAGAGCGGGCCGTGGTGGTCAACGGCCAGGTGGTCGTTCGCTCCATGATGTACCTGGCAGTCAGCTATGATCACCGCATTATTGACGGTCGCGAATCCGTTAGTTTCCTGGTACGCGTTAAAGAACTTCTGGAAAATCCGGATCAGTTGCTGTTTGGCAAAGACCCTGTAAAAGCACTGCTTGAACTATAATGCCCATTTGCCCATTAGTACACCCGACCATTGATCTTCGATAATCTCCTTCGCTATGCAGTCCGCATTTTATCTGCCTACAGCGGCGACATTCCCCTGCATAGTTTCTTAAAGAATTTTTTCAGGGACAATCCCCAGATGGGGTCGCGCGACAGAAAGCAGGTAAGCGAGATGATATATTGTTTTTTCCGCCTGGGTCATTCGCTAAAAAATATTTCAACAGAAGAACGCATCCTTTGCGGCGTTTTTCTTTGCAATCATAAAAAGGAACAAATCCTGGAACACCTGCGCCCGGAGTGGAATGAACAAATCGAAATACCGCGTGAAGAGAAACTTGATATTGTTCGTGTAAAGTTCCCCGATTTTGACATCCTGGAAATCTTCCCATGGAAAGAGCAGCTCAGCAATGGCATTGATCATCGCGCATTTTGTTTATCTTTTTTGGAAAAGCCCTTGTTGTTTATTCGCAGCCGGCCGGGCCAGGAAAAATCACTGGATTCAAAACTGGCGGCCCATAAAATTTCTTATAGCAATGCGGATCCGGATCTCGTTCTACCTTTCAAATCTTATTCATTCCCCGGCGCCACCAAACTGGATGGGGTATTTTTATTGAATCGCGAAGCGGTGGTGCAGGACCTGGGTTCCCAGCTCACGGCTCTTCTTGTAAAACGACCGGGAGAAAAACAATCCGAAGTCTGGGATTGCTGTGCAGGCAGCGGCGGAAAATCTATTTTGCTTACAGATCTGTATCCCGGCATCAGGCTAACGGTATCGGATATCCGCGAATCGATTTTAAAAAACTGTTCTGCCCGTTTTAAAGAAGCAGACATAGAGCCGGCCCGTCTTTTTACGGCAGACCTGACCGATCAAAACAATCTCCCGACGGAATCATTCCATTTTATCGTAGCGGACCTGCCCTGCACGGGCAGCGGCACCTGGAGCCGGAGTCCTGAAGCGCTGTATTTTTTTAAACCAGCGTCCATTTCCAATTACCGGCAACGCCAGGAAAAAATCCTCTCGAATATCATGCGCCACCTGCAGCCAGGTGGAACACTAATCTATATTACCTGTTCTGTTTTTGCCGATGAGAATGAGCGGATTGCTGAATTCGTCGTCCGTTCAGCCGGCATGAAGGAAGAAAATGAACAGATGACTACCGGTTACAGAAAGGCCGCCGATTCGATGTATACTGCCAGGTTTTCCAGGTCTGATTAAGGGATTCGATTCCTTTAAACAAAATGGCTACTTTTAATAATGGTTCCAGTATCTAAAAAAATAAAAATTAAAAAAAGTGAAATCATCAACCCAGCCAATAAAAGAAACGATCGCAAAGTTTAACAGAATGATCAGGGTTTTCAACCTGTTTCTCGTCGTTTTAATATTTTTAGCCATATCACAAAAAGTACATGCACAGGCAACACCTGCGAAAATCGACGTGCCCGACTGGGCACTGCCGGGGTCGGCAACACATACCCAGGTGCCACCGCCTGCTGATTTTCATCGCGTTTCGCGGACAGACAAAATACCCATAGGCATATTCGAAGGACAGACCGATGTCGGGGCAGCGCTGGTGCCCGGTTCTTCAGGCTATAACGTTGCAACAAACCAGTATACAATTACTTCCGCAGGATATAATGTCTGGTACACCAGGGATGAATTCCGGTATGTCTGGAAGAAAATGTCCGGTGATATTTCTCTTGCTGCAGATATCAGTTTTCCGGATACCACCGGGTACGACGACCGCAAGGCGTTCGTCATTATTCGCCAGAGCCTGGACGACGATTCAAAGGAAGCCGTAGTGGCACTTCATGGTGGTGGCCTGCTGCACCTGGCCTGGAGACCGGGAAAAGGCGAGTCCATGAAAGAAATGCGCGTTAACCGGCGGAAGGGAATACCCGATCCGAAAGGTCCGGATGGACTGGCGCTGCCAAACGCCAAACGCATTGGTATTGAGAAACATGGAGATTCCTTTGCTGTTTTTATAAGCATGCACGGAGAACCCATGCACCAGTTCGGAGATCCCATAACATTGCATATCGACGGTTCTTTTTATGCAGGGATCGGTTTCTGCTCCCATCTGCCCGCTACACCGGACACGGCTGTACTTTCCAATGTGGTGCTAGAGAACGCTGCAGGAAAGGTCCGGTAGTCATTAGGGTCTACCCGAAATGATATCCATAACCCTGTCTTTATAATTGAGCCCGATTGGCAACAGCACTTTTTCCATATCGACCGAATTTCCGAAAATTGCTTTGATGCGCGAAACGGCAACGATGTAGGATTTATGAATACGGAGGAACCTGTCCGGCGGAACAATATTCTCCATCTCGGCCATGGTCTGGTGGGTAATGATCACATGTTCCGGCGTGTGAATTTTCAAATAATCCTTCATACCTTCTATATACAATATGTCCGAGAAACTGATCCGATGGAACTTTCCATCTGACCGGATAAAAATATGTTCCCTGGGAAGTGATTTTATCTCGGTGCCTGGCGTTTTAAAAATCTTACCGTCGATGATCTTATCGACTGTTTTGGAGAACCGCTCGTAAGAAACCGGTTTCAGTAAATAATCAATCACATTGAATTCATAACTCTCCAGGGCATATTCCGGGTAAGATGTTGTAAATACTACGAGCGGCGGGTTGGTTAGTGAACGAAGGAAATGGAGGCCGGTCATACCTGGTAATTGGATATCCAGAAACATAAGATCTACTTCCTCCCTCTCAAGCAGTTCTTTCGCCTCCGGCGCAGTACGGAAAATGCCGAGCAGCGTAAACCGTTCCGTTTTCTCCAGGTGACTCTTGATAATGTCCTGCGCGAGCCTTTCATCTTCTATAATGATACATCTTATCAAGAACGCCGGTTATTAAGATTAATGAAACGGTAAATGTATTATTACTTAAGATAACATCCAGCGTATGGGTATCCGGGTAGAGTCGCTGGAGCCTTTCCTGGGCATTCTTAAACCTTGATTTACTTTCCTTCCTGTCTTTTTTCTCGACCTGTATAATATCGAGCGCGTACGCATCGGGGTAAAGGATTTCGAGAACGGTTTTGCTGTTTGTCAGACTTTTGCCGCCGACTTTCTTCGCCTGGGTTTCCAATTCAAGGCTTGTATTATTAATAACATTCAACGCAATCTGTTCAGGGGTCACTTTGAGCGTAATGTAAATGAAGGGCTTTGCAAATGAATTGTCAATCGCATGTTTGAATCCGTTTTCGATGAAAGAGATAAACAGAAACGGCTCAATCATGACATTTTCAGTATTGCCTTCCACAGTAAACTGTATGTCAGCATCATACCGAATTCTTTCTATTTCTATATAGTTCCGGATGAATTCAATTTCTTTCTCGAGTTTAATTTTATCTTCTTTGCACTCGTATATCAGAAATCGCATGATATCGGATAGCCTGATCACAACCTCCGGCGCCTTATCGGATTTGCTGAGGCTGAGGGAATAAATACTATTCAGCGTGTTAAAAAGAAAATGCGGGTTCAATTGGGAACGAAAATACCGGAGCTTATAAAAAGTATTTTCCTTCTGAATGCTTTCGATCGTTTCCTCTTCGATCAGTTTCATCCGGAGATAGGCAATAGAGATGGCAAGACAGATATTAATCATAATCCAGACACTTTCCCTGACCCTGGTCGCAGTAGAGCTAAAAAAATAATACTGGCCCGGACCATTGATCACTGCGAGCCCGATATTGAAAAACAGGATTATCAGCAAATGAATCACAAAAAAGAACAGGACCGTTAGAACCGCATAGGGAAGATATTTTCCGGGGAAGAGAAATTTTGGTACAATGATTCTTGAATACAAAATATATAAGGGTAACATTAACAGGCTGATACCTGTCAGAACGATCCAGGCCAGCGGCTGATGCGGAAAAACGCCCAGGCTGTTTACCAGCGGAGCCATTAACACGAATAATAACCAACTATAAAACTCGGTCTTGAACGTACCTTTTACCAACCGATCGTTATCGTATTCCATTGCCGGCCATTTAAAATTTGATTAATCGCTATGCTTTAGTAAAACTACCATTTAGGACATTCAATCGAAATTATTTCGACGAACTGGGTCATGGCTTCGATGTAATTAAGTTATTCTATTTTTTTACCCGGCAGGTAGTCATAGGGAAGTTTGGTTGACATATTTTCTTCCCAGGCCCAGTATCCTGTGATTTTAAGATCATATGGCTTATAGTAATATCCATTACTCAAAACATACACGGGTCGTTTATAAACGAATACAAATTCCGATACGGGATAGGTTTCGTGTTTGTGTTCTTTGGAAAGTGCTTTATACCGGGCGGGTATTTCTTTGAGCTTATAAGAGACTTCCAGGGAATCTTTAAAATATAAACCAGCGATGGTGCTGTCGGCCGCAAATCCGATGCTGTCTGATAAAATGATCTGGTGACTGATTACGGAGTCTGGTTGCAGGAGCATTTTTTTAAAATAGTCAGTGGAGTCTACTGTTATCGTGGTTGTTCTTAAATTGGTTGGTGCCCCATTCGCGCCGATTTCATACCCGAGCTGGGAATTCAACGTGTCTATCACGCGGCCATTTTTATGCTGACTTAAAATTAATTTTGCCCTGTCCTTTTCCGGATTGGAAATATTCCCGAGATTTCGCAATTCGAATCCCTGAGCGTCCAGACTGTTTGCGTAAAACGCCCGCATGAAATGCAATAACGAGCCCTTGTATGTCTCCAGTCTTTCTTCTTCATATCTACGCGTCCTGTTCGGATGATCGAGTTCCATATCCTTAAATAATGCGTAACCGCTGAAATTGACCAGTTTGGTATCCAGGTTGTATTCGAATTCTTCCAGTTTATACCTGATCTCGTAACCCAGAGTGTAGTTCATCACCTGCAAGGGCTCCTTTGCAAACGCAGTTACACTATTGTCTGCATTAAGCCTGAAACGGAGGGCTTCCGGGTTTACCAAATGACAATCGTTGGCATTGGGCGTGGTGCCGATAAAAATATCAGTGAACGTTTTACCCCATTTTTTCCAGCCATCGGGATCAGAGGGCAAAACAGCAAAGCCCTGAAGTTCTTCCGGCTTTGGCTTCAGGGAGATGACGAGTTCCTTTGGGATGTCATGGACATCCAACAGGCTAACATAAGTTTCATAACCAACACTGGAGGCGACCAGTCTGAATTTTCCCGAGGGGAATTTGTTTATAATGAAAACGCCCTGTTCATTCGTAATTGTTCCGATCGAAGTATTGTTCAGGTAAACAGACACGGAAGGCAGCGGTTTTTTTGTTTCTTCGCTGATAACTCTCCCCCGTAAGATCGTTTGCGAAATTGCCGCTTGGCAGCAAATGACAAATGTCAGTGCAGCGGTGTATTTTTTTACCATTTATTCAGATCTAAGTTCTCACGAATCCTTTTAAAAGGTAATGATTTTTAGTTAGTGCTGATCAGAGTGCCTGAAATTGTGAGGGTTGGTTCATTGTGCATGTTAAAGAATGTCACTGCACGATTGTTTTTTCGAAGCAAACGCTGTTTTTTATATTTTCATATTGTCCAAAGTTTGGAATGATCCGGTATCCGTTTTTTTTGTACAGTGCAATAGCTTCCGGTTGTCGAATGCCTGTTTCCAGCAAAGTCAGCCGGTAATTCATTTCGATGGCCCATTGTTCCAGTTCTTTTAAAATGACAGATGCGATTCCCTGCCCACGCCTGTCCGGCAACACGAACATTCGCTTTATCTCCACAACAGAAGGATCATATTCTTTAAAGGCCCCGCAGCCGACTGCCAATTCATTATCGTACGCCACAATCACATTTCTTATCTTATCGATTTTGTTAAACTGTGAATAAAATGCATGATCCTTCCCGTCCCGTATCCTTAAATCTGCATCCAGTTCCCTGACCAGTGTGCGGAAATCTTCGTTTTCTGAGTTTGTCCTGCTGCATTGAATCATATATCTATATTTCCTTTTGAAACGATACCACGTCCAGCAATTTATTAAATTTCTCCCCCACATTTTTATAGTGTGCGCATTTCGTATAACCTGCTTTTTCAAATAATGCGATGCTGTTTTGATTGTCTCCGGAAATAACGCCCAGTAGATTCCTCAGACCGGCTTCTGCCGCCATTTTTTCCAAATGCATAAGCGCCATTTTGCCAATGCCCTTGTTGCGTGAACCGGGTGACAAATAAATGGTAAGCTCAGCTGTCCTGTCATAGGCCTGGCGCTTTTTATAATTCGTGATAAAACAGTAACCGGCTATTTTGTTGTTGGCGTAGATGAGATATGATCTGTATAAGGGATGATGTATGTAAATAAATTCTTTTAGTTGTTCAGTTGTAATGGGCTCCGTGTGAAAAGTGGCTGTTGTATTTTTAATATACCAATCGTATATTTCTTTCACTTCCGGTAAATCCACTTCTTTTAGTTCCTCAAATTGTATATCCATGAGCTTGCATTTTAGACCGCAGAAAAATCATATTATAAATTTTTTATAATTAATTCATACTCCAGTCTGTGTTCACCAATGATATAAAAGTATTTTTTTAATTTATACAATCCCTGATTTTCGTAAAATTTCATCGCTCGTACGTTTGTATAAAGTACAATGAGCCAGATCCATTGAATGGTCTTTATTTCGTAAATATATTCTTGCCCGATTGATCACATTTACAGGCAATCGTCATAAATTAGATTCCCAATCATTCACAATTAATCATTATCAATTAACAATTATTTCAGTCCGCGACGAACGACTGAAAGCAGGTGTCGCAGGCTGTCTCCGTGGATCAGCGCCTTTCCCAGTCTATTTACTGCATCCATATATTTTCCCCGCCTCATCCTTTGTACCGCCGATTCGGCGAGTGATGTTGCCAAACGTTTGCGGGCTATTGTTGTCAAATCCTTTTCTGGATGCTGACGAAGAAAATGCTCATATACAAATGCTGTACGGTCATGGCCGTATTCGAAAGCATTTGTAGAACGGCCCCCATGCTCCCTTATTCGTAATAACAAATCGGGTATGGCCAGCGCCTCTGCTTTTAACGCCAGTCTTAATACGAGTTCGTAGTCTTCCCGGTAAAGCAGTTCCGGGTCGTCGTTAAATCCACCGCTCTCCTCAAAAAGGGTTCGCTCTATTAATATTGCGCCGATGGCTATGGACGCTTCCGTAGTAAGTACCTCTTTGGCGATCCATCCCGAAAACGGATAATAGGCTCCTGCTTTATTCGGAATCATGTGCATATCCTTGTCCATCAGTTCGAATCCGCCGTAGCCCCAGCGTTTGTTTTCCTGCATCATTTTAGTTACCTGTATTTCCAGTCTTTCCGGAATCCAGAGATCATCGGAATCGAGGAATGCTAGCCATGCGCCCTTGCCTGCCCTGGCTCCGGCGTTGCGGGTCACGGCAATATTTCCGGAATGTGGCAGAGCCAGTATTTTAATCCGGGAATCCTTTATAGTTGCGAGCGATTCTGCTGACCCGTCATCAGAACCATCATCTGCTACCATCAGTTCCCAATGCGTATATGTTTGAGCAACGACCGATGCAACGGCCTGTTGAACCAGGGCAAGCCGGTTGTAGGTTGGTATCACTACAGTGATTAGTGGATGCATTCACTACTGATTTTTCATCAATTTTAATGTTGTGGAATGTTGCTGGTCTGTATACCTGATAAAATATATGCCCGTTGACAATGCCTGCCTGATCGAAATATTTACCAGCTGCAACTGATCTGTCACAACTGAGATCGTTTCCGACTGAAATATTTTTCCGGATACGTCCATCAATTGAATGGTGGCCTGTCCCGTCATCGATGGATGGAGGAAAATATTCAATGTCTCACGGAAAGGAACCGGGAAAACGCGGATCCAGTTACTGCCTGCCAGTTGATTCAGCGCGACCAGTCTCTTGTTTAACAGGATTTGATATGCCTTTTCGAAATCCGGCAATCCATACCCGTAGCGGTCGTCGGGATTACTATATTGGCTACTTGATAAATGAACGGCTGTTCGGATATCAGATGAACTAAATTCCGGGAATGCCTGCCAGAGGCATACGATCAGGCCGGCCAGGTTCGGATTCGCAAATGAGGTTCCACTGCCGGAGTTAATACTTCCATCGGGGCCGATAAAAAAAGTACCCGAGCCAACCGATACGCCATCGGGTTTTATCTGCCCGGAAGCATTGGGTCCCCAGCTGGATGAACCCGCGATCTGGCCGCTGAAATCCACCGAACCCACAGCATACACGCTGTCCCCGTCGGCGGGACATATCACATATTTCTTTTCAGATGTCTCGTACCCGGAATTACCCGCGCTGGCCGTGACGATCATTCCTTTCGCAACGGCGAAGTTCGCGGCTCTGGTAATGAGCGACGTGTGTCCGTTTCTTTCAGCATAATTCAGGTTGTACACGGAATCGTCGAAATAATCATATCCCAATGATGTGGTGATCAGATCTGCGCCCACGCTATCTGCAAATTCCGCGGCGGCCACCCAGTTTTGTTCTTCAACGGGGGATTCCGAATTAATATCTTCTGTTTTAAAGAGCCAGTAGCAGGCTGCGGGTGCTGTACCCACCATGGTTCCCGGCACATTGGCTGCGATGATGGAAAAGCAGTCTGCCCCATGAACATCTTCCTCATTCACACTTGTCTTCAGGTTCACATAATCATAGGTTCCCAGAATCCTCCCCTCATTACTCATGGTTTCGAAAGCAGGATTGTTTAAATAATTATTAAAGCCATCATCCAGGATCGCAATGGTCATGGATTCTCCGTGAAATCCGAGATTATGCAAAAATTCACCGTTGTGAATATGGATCTGAGGGAAAGAGTAACCATACTCATATGATCCGGTTGTTGCAGAAACGCTATTCGTGTTTTCTGAAACTGTTCTGGACGGTATGGAATGACGGCTATTCACGGAAATACTGCCGCTTATTTTTTTTATCAGATTGTTGTTGACCGGAGCTACCGCAAATACAAAACTAAATTGAGTTATCTGTTGAAGAAGGGTTGTGTCCGGTAAGGATATCAGTAACTGGTTAAACCACCGTGATTTATTCAGGATTTGAACTGAAGGAATCGACAAAATGCTGTCAACGTAAACCTGGGTTATTGGAAGATCCGTTGAATCGAATCCGATACGTTGTTTCTGGCGCCGCTGTATGGATTTTTCAGATAGAAAACTGCCCGGTGATGACAGATCGAACCCGTTATTATTTTTATCCTTAAAGCGGATCAGGTATTTGAATTCCTGTGCGGAAGCATGCTGGAATAAAAAAAACAGGATAATAAAAAATAGACGCAAGCTTGTTAATTATGGGATACCATATTAAAAGTAATACCATACCCGATCGTAGCTCCTCCGGGGAACTCCACGCTCGGTGCCTGGTACAATGAATACAGGAATTTTTTATAGATGAGCCCGACATTCTTGCCATAAATCTCCTGGCTGTAAATCGTTTTTATAAATGAACTGTCAACGGAAGAACTGATCGAATTTGCTTCATTCACGATAACTGTTTGCGGAATCGTTCCGGCCAGCACATCATACGGCTGCCCGGTATTTGAGTATGTATAATTCCATCCATCGAGGTAATTCAGTGAGGATGTGTCAATATTTGCGTCGATATATGCATTGCCGAGCCATGTGATTCCGTCCTGCACCGGGGTTACCATTTTTATATAACGAAGGTTATTTTCCACGACTTCCACCGAGGTCGGTAAAGGGGTAACCATAAAGGCGATCGATGGCGTCCATCCGGAACTACCG
>Ga0066787_10000011_pt1 | contig 28425 bp, 26 predicted proteins | sample OrgsoiDNA2013047_FD_70942 | JGI IMG/M metagenome (GOLD analysis project Ga0066787, IMG submission 70942) | Permafrost soil microbial communities from the Arctic, to analyse light accelerated degradation of dissolved organic matter (DOM) -... | ecosystem: Environmental > Terrestrial > Soil >...
CCAGGGCAAAAAAGTGCTGGCGGAGGGCGCCCAGGGCAGTATGCTCGACGTGGATTTCGGAACCTTCCCTTTTGTAACCTCCTCCAATACCATTTCTGCAGGTGTATGTACGGGACTTGGTGTGGCGCCTCAGCAGATCCGTGAAGTAATCGGCGTTACCAAGGCATATTGCACCCGCGTGGGGAGCGGTCCCTTCCCAACCGAATTGTCAGATGAGACCGGGGACCTTCTTCGTAAAGCCGGTAGCGAATTCGGCGCTACAACCGGGAGACCGAGGCGTTGCGGCTGGATCGACCTGGTGGCTTTGCGCTATGCCTGCATGATCAACGGGGTGACCAAACTGGTCATGACCAAGGCGGATGTACTGGACGATTTTGCGAAACTGAATATGTGCACAAAGTATAAGATCGCGGGAAAGGAAACAGACGAGATTCCCTTCCAGATGTTGCAGAACGCCATCGAACCGGTACTCTCCTCCTTTGAAGGATGGAAAAAGGATATTACGACAATAAAAGACTTTCAATCGCTGCCTGAAGAAATGAAAACGTATATTTCTTTTATAGATAGCTATCTGAAGGTTAAGGTTTCATATATTTCCAATGGCCCCGGACGAAGTCAATTGATCGAAAAGCTATAGTCCGCCCCGGAAATTAAAAATTCTTTTTAAAAAAATTTGGAGGATTAAAAACTTCGCTGAAATTTTACAATCTAATCTTATTGGAACATGGTACCAAAATCTGATAAGGAGAATAAGGATTCAAAAAAATCCGGACCTGCTTCTCCTAAACCTACTGCAAAACCATCATCTAAGAAAAAGGAAGAAGATGATGACGACGAGGAAGTTGACGACGAGACTGAAACTCCGAAATCCCCCGCAAAAAAAGGCCCCAAGGCAACCGCATCCAAAACTAAAAAGAAGTCGGATGAGGATGACGAAGACGAAGAAGACGTTGAAGGCGAAGACGAAGTAGATGAATGGGATAAGGTGGAGGAAGATGAAGAATGGGATCCCGATTTCGATGAATTCGATGTCCCGCGTTCCAAGACCAAAAAAGCGGCACCCGGTGGCAAAAAAGCAGCCAAAGGGGAAGAAGATGAGCTGGGGCTGGATGACGAATATAAAAATATGGATCTCTTTAACGACACCGGCTTTGACGAGGAAGAAGAGGATTTCTAATAAGGCTAACAGGCATGGCCAAACGCCAATTTGTTTCTTTTCCTTTTTCTGATCTGTATAAAATAAAACAACAGGTACTGCACTGGTCGGCCCGGTATGGTACCTTTTCTTTTTTGGATAACCAGCTGTATCCATCCTGGAATCCCGGTTACGAGTGCCTGGCGGCGGTTGGCGAAAGGGTCCGCCTGAAAGCCACCGCAGGTGATGCATTCAGCCGGCTAAAGCAATTTTCGTTATCTCAGCAAGACTGGCTTTTCGGTCATTTCTCATTTGATCTGAAATCAGAGACGGAACTTTCGCCTTCCCGTCTTCCGGATTTTATTCAGTTCCCCGATCTCTTTTTTTTTGTTCCTGAAATCATTGTGCTCATACTTCCCGGTGAAATACGGATCGGGTTGTATGGAAACCACCACCGGCAGGTATTCGATGAAATCGAACAGTATTCAACCGACGGGAAAAAAAGCGATTCGAATCCGGCATCCGTTCAGAGCCGGATCTCAAAAGAAAATTATCTCGCGACAATTGACCGGTTGCATCAGCATATCTTAAGAGGGGACTGTTATGAAATCAATTTTTGCCAGGAATTCTTTGTTGAAAACCTTCACCTGGAACCGTTGGATCTTTACCGGGCGCTCAGCAGAATTTCTCCCAGCCCCTTTTCTGCATACTACGGCGTTGATAAAAAATTCCTGTTCTGTGCGAGCCCTGAAAGATATTTGAAAAGAAAGGGCGACAAAATTTTGTCGCAGCCCATCAAAGGAACTGCTGCCCGTGACCTCAAAAATGCGCAACATGATGAATCCCTCAGGGCTGAACTGGCTGCCAGTGAAAAGGACCGGGCGGAAAATGTAATGGTGGTGGACCTGGTCAGAAACGATCTTTCAAAAATCTGCGAAACGGATTCGGTGCGGGTGGAAGAATTGTTTGGCATTTATAGTTTCGCCCAGGTGCACCAAATGATCTCCACCATCGTGGGTAAACCATTGCAGCATCTTCATTGGAGCGAAATGGTCTCCGGAACATTTCCCATGGGTTCGATGACGGGTGCGCCAAAAAAGCGCGTGCTGGAACTGATCGAACAGTATGAAAAAACAAAAAGAGGTTTGTTTTCCGGCGCCCTCGGTTATGTGACCCCTGAACAGGATTTTGATTTCAACGTCGTGATCCGCAGCCTGCTTTATAACAGCCTGAACAATTATCTCGCTTATTTCGCAGGATCCGGTATCACTATCAACAGTGACCCGGAAAAAGAGTACGAGGAATGCCTTGTCAAAGTAGCTGCATTCGAATCTATAATAAAAAACCCATCCGCCTGAAAGGGGATGGGTTTACGGAAAAGCTATACACTACTATTTGTGAGAAAGTCCTGCAACAGATTTATCCATGCCACCGGATATGTCTTCGAGCAACAAACGCTGAACGGATTCATTCAGTATGTCGTATTTATTTGATACAAACAGATCCATTTTGTCTGCCGGCAGTTTCAGATCATAACTATTATTTACACTGGCCATCACTTTATCAAATTCCGGATTGTACCGGTTGAATTCACCGGCATCCATCATGATATATTTGGAGATCACAGTTGAGAAATACTTGCCGCTGACGGTTATTGTTTTTGACGAACCCTCTTCATCCTTGTTCAGTTTCCGGTTAAAAACATACATGGAAGAACCGGAAAGCTGGTTGGTTGCCTCGTCTTTTGTCAGGGTCGTTACACTACCCTGTCCTTCAAAAGTATACTGGGTTCCGATAAATTTCTTTACATGATTTCTTGATTCGGTTGGCAGGTAATACTGGAGATGCCAGAAATCTCTGCTATGGCTTTTTTTAATGGCATGGTAAACGTTTGCGGTTCCGCCATTATAAGCAGCGATCACCAGTAACCAGTCACCCAGTTCAGCGTAAAGATCACGTAGATAGAGAGCCGCGGCTTTTGTACTCTTATAGTAATTCTTCCGTTCGTCAACTTTCCGGTTCACTTTAAGCCCCAGTACACGGGCTGTGGCAGGCATCAGCTGCCAGGGTCCTACTGCACCGGCCCAGGAAAGGGCTGTCGGCTTGAGGTTGGATTCGATCACCGCCAGGTATTTCAGCTGGGAAGGAAGGCCAAATTGACCCAAAATACCGTCGATCACCTTAAAATAAGGACGTCCCCAGGCCTTCATGCTCTCCATTTCTTCCCGGTTATGGGTCATGAAATCCTGTACAAAACTCACGGCCCTTGGGTTCAGCCTGGCACCATTGGTACCGCTCACAGAAGCCAGGAACAGGTTCGTAAACCCGTTCTTTACCTCAATGGTGTCAATTGTAATATGTAGTGCGACAAAAGTCTTGTCGACTTTAGGCAAATTTGCAAAGCTGTATAGTAGAAATCCAAAGAATGCAATGCCCGACAATAAAAGTCTTTTCATCTTTTAAAGCTTAAAGATTTATAAGCCGGGAAATCCGGATCATAAATTTTTCAAGGGATGGATTGCGGATTGTGTACTACCGGAAGTGGTCAGAAATATCCGGTTTTCATAAAGTCGGAATCACGTAGGACTTGTATTGGTGCATTAGTTCGTTCGAGAACTCTAGTAAATATAATTCACGAAATCGGTTTGTCATAGCCTGGACTCCAAAAGGCATGCCATTTGAATGGGTAAAAAGGGGTAAACTGATGGCCGGAATGCCCGTCAGATTTGCATAAACCGTATATAAATCAGCGAGATACATGGCAACGGGGTCTGAAGATTTTTCGCCCGATTTAAATGCCGTAGTGGGAACTGTGGGAGTTAGGATAATATCGTACTCATTGAAAATCAACCTGGTACGTTCTGTTAAAATTTTACGCACTTTCTGGGCCTGGCTGAAATAGGCCTCATAATACCCGGCGCTTAGCACAAAAGTGCCCAGGAGGATCCTGCGTTTGACCTCTTTTCCAAAGCCTTCTGACCGGGTTTTACGGTAAAAACCGGGAAATCCGGCTTCTGGATCGGCCGTCCGGTATCCATACCGCACGCCGTCAAACCGCGATAAATTGGAGGAGGCTTCGGCCGTGGTTAATATATAATAGGCGGGAACGATATAATCGAGGAGGTCAAATGAAACTTCCTCTACATGATACCCGCCGGCACGCAGACCGGCTGCAAAATCCTTAAACTTTGCCCGGATCTCCGGGTCCAGGGAAGGATGGTCGAGGGCCTGTTTCAGTACCGCAATACGCCTGGGGCTGCCACCCTGATCCGGCTTCGGGCTTTGTAAGCATTCCACAAAAGCAGGTACCGCCTTAGCGGACGAGGTAGCGTCCATCGGATCGAATCCCGACATCACTTCCAGTAAAAGGGCGACATCGGTGATATTTCTACCAAAAATGCCGATCTGGTCAAAGGAAGACGCGTAGGCGATCAGCCCATACCGGGATATGCGCCCATAAGTCGGTTTCAGGCCTATTACTCCGCAGAAATCTGCCGGCTGGCGCACAGACCCCCCGGTATCGCTGCCCAGGGAAACCATGCAAAGAGACGCCTGTACGGCGACTGCCGAACCCCCGGAAGATCCTCCCGGAACTCTATCAGTATCAAGGCCATTTTTTACTCGCCCGTATGCGGAATTTTCATTGCTGGACCCCATGGCGAACTCATCACAGTTCAGGTGACCGATGATAACCGCTTCTTCATCCAGCAATCTCTGAACGGCTGTTGCATGATAAAGTGAATGGAATCCTTTTAATATATGGGAGCTGGCGGTTAAAGGATGATCCTTATAAGAAATGACATCTTTAATGCCGATCACCACTCCATGAAGCCTGCCCCGTTTTTTTCCGGCCCGTCTCTGATGATCCAGCCGGTCCGCAGTTTCCAGACATTCTTTTTCATAGACCTGCACAAAGGCATTAAGATGCTTCAACCGGTGAATGCGCTGTAAATAATAGGAAACAACTTCCCTGCAGGACAAAGTACCCGCTGTCAGGGCCTCCTGATAATCATGTATGGATGAGAAGGAAAACAACAAAATAATGGCGGCACCACAATCCCGGATTGCGGTATCCTAAGGGTTGTTAGTCGTGGTGGTGGATGTCGTGTTTGTTTTTGGCGGTTCATTCAAACCGTCCTCAAATTCTTTCTTCACATTATTCTTTGCATCATTGAATTCACGCATACCCTTTCCGATACCACGCATGAATTCGGGAATTTTTCTACCACCAAATAGGATTAAAACTGCGAGGATGATCAGTATCCATTCTGAACCACCCGGTGCGGACAGCAGGAATAAACTCTGCAGGAAATTGCTGAACATATGCTAAACATTTAAGACCCAAAGGTAATCTATTGCGAATAAAAAAAGCGGTTGGTTACCCTTCCGCTTTATGATTAACAGTTGTTTTATTTCAGGAAATAATTCTCTTTTCTTTGATACGTGCACTTTTACCACTGCGGTCACGCTGAAAGTAAAGTTTCGCCCGGCGAACCCGGCCTACTTTATTTACCGTAATCGATTCAATATTGGGAGAAAATGCAGGAAAAGTTCTTTCCACACCAATGGCGTCAGAAATTTTCCGGACCGTAAAAGTGGCGGTCAGGCCCGTCCCCTGGCGCTTGATCACGTCTCCTTTAAAACTCTGGATACGTTCTTTATTACCCTCCAGGATTTTATAGTTCACGGTCACGTTGTCTCCGGCCTTAAACTTAGGGAGATCTTTCTTAGTACTGAGTTGTTCGTGGACGAATGCAACAGCCGCGTTCATAACATGATTTTTGGGAGGCAAAAGTAACAAGCTTTCGGGTAAAATCAAAAACTAATCCGCCTTGCCGCTTATCGGGCAACATTCACCGCGCGTTTTTCGCGGATGACGGTAACCTTGATCTGGCCTGGATATGTCATTTCGGTTTGTATTTTCTGTGCTATTTCAAAACTGAGTTTATCACTGTCTCCGTCCGTCACGCGGTCAGATTCAACGATCACGCGTAATTCACGACCCGCCTGTATGGCGTAGGCCTTTTCCACACCCGGATAAGTGAGGGCCAGGTTTTCGAGGTCCTTGATACGCTGAATATACTGTTGCATGATTTCACGCCGGGCACCTGGCCGTGCACCGCTGATGGCATCACAGGCCTGGACAATAGGCGCAATAACAAACTGCATTTCCACCTCATCATGATGGGCGCCAATGGCGTTGATGACCGCTGGATTCTCGCCATATTTTTCGGCGATCTTCATCCCCAGCAGCGCATGGCTCAGTTCGGTTTCTTCATCCGGAACCTTTCCGATATCATGTAAGAGACCCGCGCGTTTGGCAAGTTTGGGATTAAGGCCCAGCTCTGCAGCCATGATGGCGCAGAGATTGGCTACCTCGCGGCTGTGCATCAGAAGATTCTGACCATAGGATGAACGGAATCGCATTTTTCCAACGATCCGCACTAGTTCTTTATGCAGGCCGTGAATGCCCAGTTCAATAACCGTCCGCTCGCCTATTTCAATCACCTGTTCCTCAATCTGTCTCTTTGTTTTTTCCACTATTTCTTCAATACGGGCAGGGTGGATGCGGCCATCGGCCACCAGACGTTGAAGAGAAAGACGCGCGATTTCCCTGCGCAGCGGATCAAAGGATGAAAGCACTATGGCTTCCGGGGTGTCGTCCACGATCAGATCCACACCCGTAGCGGCCTCAAGGGCCCTGATATTTCTTCCTTCCCGTCCGATAATCTGGCCTTTTATTTCATCGCTTTCCAGGTTAAACACGGTGATCGAGTTCTCGATAGCCTGTTCGGCGGCTGTTCTCTGTATGCTTTGAATAATGATCTTCCGGGCTTCCTTGTTGGCTTTTTGCCTCGCATCGTCGATGATTTCCTGTTGCAATGCCAGGGCCTGGGTATGGGCCTCCTGTTTCAGGCTTTCAATCAGCTGTGTCTTAGCTTCTTCGCCGGTTAAACCCGCAATTTTTTCAAGCCTCCGGATATGCTCTTCCTGGTGCTTTTCCAGTTCCGTCCTTTTGTGGTTTACGACATCGATCTGCCGGTTCAGGTTCTCTTTGATCGCATCGTTTTCCTTTACCTGTTTGTCGAGTGATTCGAGTCGCTGGGTGATTCCCTGTTCCTTTTGTTTGATCCGGATCTCGGAATCAGCCAGCCGGCGATTCCTATCCAATACTTCCTTTTCATGCTCCGATTTCAGCTGTACAAACCGCTCTTTGGCTTCCAGCAGCTTTTCTTTTTTTAAGGTTTCGGCAGAAAGCTGGGCATCTGAAAGGATTTTTTGTGATTGTTGGCTGGCATCTTCAATTTGTTTGCGGGTGTTTTTTGAGAAAATAAATTTACCCGCCAGGATACCAATGGCAATACATATGACAGCAATTATAATGGATATAATGGTTGAATCCATGGAAACTTGAGTTTAAAATGTTCAGAATCATATTTTTATCATCCGTGAGGCAAAAGGTGATGGATAACGAAGATAAGGTTTTTTAAGAAGAGACTCCTGCTAGGCCAGGATCTTGTCCAGCTGTTCTTCCAGCTTACCAAGGCTTTCTGTAAATTCGGAGGAAACCCCTTCGCCGGACTGGGGATTGGTTTGGGTGGCAAACCAGAGAAGTACCATCGAAGCGTAGTCCTGCATATCCTTGCCGGCAAACTGGCTCTTGAACTCGATGATTTTATCGTTGATGGTCTTTAAAGTGCCTCTTACGGCGCCTTCATCTTCAGGTTTTATCCGGATCCGGAAGGATCGGTCTCCTATAACGATATTTATTGGTATAAGCGCTTGCATGTATCGGATTCTTGTTTTAACTTTAAAAGTACCCCCCGGGGAAGGTTTGTTCGAAGATAAGATGTTTTGAAGAATTTTACCCGGGACCAAAGTTTCATTAATCCAGTATCCAAATCCAACCTATGTTCCTAAAAATCAAGTCTCCGAATTTCATTGATCGACTAAGCCTCGAGATCAATCAGACCCAAAAAGCATTATTGAAAGCAGTTTTAAAAGACGACAGCGGCACTATTTGCAGCATTATGCAAAAAGAGCTCGGTTTCGGCACTCAGTTTCTTGATTGGGAAGGCCTGAACGAGCTTCCTTATGGTGTTTATACCCTCGAAGTATCCCAGGGAGCTGATGAAATGAAAATGCGCCTCGTAAAGCGCATCTGAAATTAACTTTATTCCTGCAGCAGGGCAATGCATTTATCGATCTCCCTGACGTATTGGTTTAAACGTTTCTCAAGAATTCTTTTATCTGCTTCTTCCATATTCCTCCCAGACAGTCTGACGGCCTCAGCCTGTTGACGGAATTTCTCAACGTCCCTCGAAATTACTTCGCTACGGTCCTGCATTTTTTTCAGATCGTCCCGTAACCGCTCATTCTCCTTTTGCAGGGTTTGATGCTGTTTCATTAACAACAGGATCTTTTCATGCACTCTCTTAAACTGTACTTCCGGTGACGTCATGAAAAAGCTTTTTAAATTATTAAGACCCTATTTCCTGATTTCGGCCTTCAATTCCGCCTCCGCAGTTTTCATTATCCGGTTCATCATTCCGTCAATCTCTTTATCGGTCAGTGTTTTTTCGTTATCAAGAAAAGTGAAACTGATAGCCATTGATTTTTTGTCTTTACCCAGTTTTTCACTCTCAAAAATATCAAATAATTGCACTCCCCGCAATTTCTCCAGACCGATGGCGTGAACTGCCTTTTCCACTTTTTCAAAGGGAAGGGATTTCTCCACAATCAGCGCCAGGTCCCGGTTCACCGGATTCTGCCTGGGTAGTTCCGAAAAAACAATATTGTTTTGCGCAGCCAGCTCGAGCAGATTGTGCCAATAAATATCTGCAAAAAATACCGGTTGGCGTATATCGAATTTCTGTAAAATGGCGCTTTTTACCTCGCCGGCGCTTAAAATGGTCTTGTCAGCCTGTTTTATTTCGAGGCCACCTGATAATTTCAAATGATCCAGTGCCCGAGCCTCTCCAACTACTCCGGCCAGTTCGCAAATAGCAGAGCAGATGCCCTTCTGCCAATAAAAATCTGCGGCGGATGGTTTGCCTTTCCAGCTCTCTGTAGTCAGGTTTCCGGTTATATAGAGGCAGCAGTGATTGATTTCTGTATACTGACCCGGGTGACTGGTCTCATAGGTCTTTCCAAATTCAAAAAAACGGAGGTTGCTGTTTTTTCTGTTCAGGTTCCAGGAAATGCTCTCCAGACCGGTCTCCAGCATGGAAGGTCGCATGATATTCAGATCCGCACTCAGGTTATTGATCATTTTTACAGCCGTTTCAAGTTCACCTTCCTTGAAATAGGCGCTGTTTGTAATGGAATTGGTGAAGATTTCGTAGAATCCATTCCCTATAAGAAACCCTGCAATTTTTTCCTGCATGGCGGCAGGCTCGCGTCCGGTTTCCACAGAAGGGGAAATACTGATATTCGCAGGAATTTCGATATGATCATATCCGTCGATTCGCATGATTTCTTCTACAAGATCTGCAGGTATCTGGATATCGGGTTTGTGATAGGGCACGGCGATCAGCAGATCGTCCGGATCTTCACGAAGAATATCAAAGCCAAGCGACAACAGGATATTTTTAACAGCAACCGAATGGTAATTTTTGCCGCTCAGTTTCTTGAGATAATGATATTTCAGTAATACCTGGGTTTTCGGAAAAGGGTCCGGATAGATATCAATAACCGGGGAGCTGATTTTGCCACCGGCATATTCGCGGATAAGGCCAGCAGCTCTTTTCAGCGCGTTTACCGTTCCCGAAATATCCATGCCTTTTTCAAAATGAGTGGCTGCATCGGTTCGGAGTCCATGCCGGAAGGAAGTTCTTCGTATGGCGGAAGGATTGAACCAGGCAGCTTCCAGGAAAAGATCCGTGCTCGTATTTTTTATTCCACTGTTGAGTCCGCCAAATACGCCTGCAATGCAAAGTGGCCCTTCGGCGTCACAGATCATAAGATCTTCTGCATCCAGTTTTCTTTCTTTCCCGTCGAGTGTTGTAAAACCCGTTCCCGCAGGAAGGTTTTTTACAATGATCTTATTTCCTTTTATTTCTTTGGCATCATAGGCATGAAGCGGCTGACCGGTTTCCTGCAAAACAAAATTGGTGATGTCAACCACATTATTAATGGGCCTGATACCGATGGCTTTTAGTTTATCCTGCATCCATTTCGGAGATTCTGCTATGCGGATATGGGTGATCGTTATGCCTGAATACCGGCCGCAGTCTGCACGGTTTTCCAGCACCACCCTGATATCCGGTCCTGTCTGATCCGGTACGAACACCGGAACGACGGGCTGTTTTATCCGGTATTCTTTTTTATCCTGATGAGACAAAAACGCACAGAGATCTCTTGCCACTCCCATATGACTCATGGCATCCATATGGTTTGGTGTAAGGCCGATTTCAAAAATAAAATCTGTATATGGTTTGAAATAATCCTTAACAGGCAGGCCCGGTCGCAGGTTTGCCGGTAGCACAAGTATGCCACTATGATCTTTTCCAATTCCGATCTCATCCTCCGCGCAAATCATACCCTGACTTTCAACACCCCGGATCTTGACAGATTTCATCTGTATCGGTTCGCCGGTCTCAGGAAAGAGCGTCGAGCCAATAGGAGCCACTACCACTTTTTGCCCGGCTGCCACGTTATCAGCTCCACACACGATTTGCAGGTTTTCCTTCGAGCCAATATTTACAGTAGTAATTTTGAGTTTGTCGGCATTCGGATGGGGAGCGGCCGAAACAACTTCACCAACCACTAGTCCTTCCAGACCACCACGAACAGATGAATAGGGATGCATGGCCTCCACTTCGAGACCTACAGATGTCAACATCTTCGAAACCTGGTCGGGTAAGGGTTTTTTTAAAAGATTGTCTGGGAAATACTCGCAAAGCCAGTTGTAGCTGATGTTCATGAAAGAAGAAATCTTTAGCGGCAAAGATAGTAGATCGAATCGGCCTGATTTTGGCTTAAAAAGACTATAATTAATTGTTAATCGTTCTGAACAGCATATACTTTTACGTGTTATTTCTCTCTAAATAAGCGGAATAACAAACGAAACTCAGACACATGAAAAACTTAACCCTTTTATTAGCAGCCGGGTTTTTATTTACTTCCTGCGGGCCGACCACCGTGGTCGTTCAATCAGATAACTACCAGTCCGCTCCTGTGGAAGACGTTTCTTATCAGTCATTTTATGATGAATTATCTCCTTACGGCAACTGGATAAACTATCCGGGCTATGGATATGTCTGGATGCCAAATGCGGGGCCTGACTTCCGCCCCTATGCCACAAATGGAAACTGGATCTATACAGACGCGGGCTGGACATGGTCTTCCAACTACAGCTGGGGCTGGGCGCCGTTTCACTACGGACGCTGGTTTTACGAGGATGGATATGGCTGGATGTGGGTTCCTGGAAATGAATGGGCGCCGGCCTGGGTGAGCTGGCGCGGAAGCGGAGACTATTATGGATGGGCGCCATTAGGTCCCCAGGTGTCTGTCGACGTGGCACTGAATAGTTACAATCCGCCTGCAAACTATTGGAATTTTGTACCCCGTCAGTACGTCGGCAATCCCGGATGGCACAATTACTATGTGAATGAAAACCGGAATATAACGATCATCAGTAATACCACGATCATCAACAATTACAGTGGAACAAACAGATCCCTGTATGCCTATGCGCCGGGCCCCGATCCAAATGAAGTAAGAAGGGTCAGTGGAAATAATTTTACACCGGTACAATTGCGACAGGCGAATAAACCGGGAGAAAGAGCGTCCGGTTCACAATACATGATCTATCATCCGAGAATCAACAATAATGCAAATACACCCGCAGCAAGAGGTGACGCAAACGGACGGCCTTCTACTCCCACTCCGGCGAGGTATGAGTCGTTCAATAATGTACGTCCGACAAATCAACATCCGTCATATAATCAACCAGCCAACAATCAGCCACCCGCGAACAACACGAGAACCGGCGCACAGAATCCAAATTATAATCAGTCCGTGAATAATCAACCTGTGAATAATACGCCGGCAAATAATCCAAGGCCGGCAACACAAAATTCAGGGTATAACCAGTCAAATAATAATCCGCAAATGCCTGGGAATAATCCACGGCCGGCGGTACAATCCCCCGCCTATAGTCAGCCGGATAACAATTCTAAGCCTGCATATACCCCCAGGCCATCCAATCAAAATTTGAATCAGCCGGCTGTTCAGCAGAACCCTGCTACTAACGGGCACCTGAATGACACACGCGTAAACCATTTTAATCAAAACCAGCCCGCCAATACACACCCGGTTCAGGCTACAACATTGCCAACACCGTCTCCCGTAAATCACGTGCAGACGAACCCCCGGCCTGCAATCAATCGCGCTCCGAATGATGCCCATCCCGTACAAAGGACAGTACCTGCGCAAAACAAACCAGAACAAAAGCCAGAACAAAAGCCTGATGAAAAACCAAAAACGCGGGAAGCAAATAATTAATCCGGGATACATATAAACACTTACGGAAAACTACTTCCTCCCCCGATTTAACCCGGGGGATTTTTTTCCCACTGTTAATGTTTTCTTTTTTACTTAACAAAATATTCCAGGATAATTCTTTGTACACAAACAGTGTGTATTTCTTCCGCCCAAAAGCGAAAAACTTTTTTAAATTGTGGAAAGCCCCGCCAAATTGGTGGATAAGTGTGTGGATGGTGTTGATAAGGCTGTGTGTGAAGTCTGCATAAAATAATAAAATGAAAACATAATTTACGGGAATGAATGGGCTTTATATTCGCCCTCCCGAAAACATTTGGTAATATTTGGGTAATAGTAGCTAACACATTTCAACCGTATACATGGAGCTCACCAACTTGAACAAGGATAGAAAGTTAAGGCGTAAATCACCGATCGATATCAGTACCATGATGTACGGAAAAGTGCCTCCTCAGGCCAGGGAACTGGAAGAGGCGGTGCTGGGCGCCATCATGCTGGAGAAAACGGCCTTTGATACCGTGGTGGAGATCCTGAAACCCGAGTGTTTTTACGTGGAGAGCCATCAGCGTATATACCAGGCCATGCAATCCCTGGCGCAAAAAAGCCAGCCGATCGATATGCTGACCGTCGTGGAAGAACTCAGGTTCCGGGAAGAACTGGACATGACCGGCGGACCGTATTATATCACACGTCTGACCAATGCCGTGGTTTCCTCAGCGAATATCGACGCCCATGCGCGCATCATTTTACAAAAGTTCATTCAACGCGAACTGATCCGGATTTCCGGAGAGATTATCAGTGATTCCTATGAAGACAGTACGGATGTTTTTGACCTGCTGGATGATGCCGAATCGAAATTATTCGAAATCACCAATAATCACTTGCGCAAGAATTTCGACAGTATCGATACTGTGCTGGTAAAGACCATTCAGCGAATCGAGGACCTGCGGCATAAGAATGATGATATTTCCGGAGTCCCTTCCGGTTTCCGTTCACTAGATCGCATCACCTATGGATGGCAGCCCACCGACCTGATCATCCTGGCTGCCCGTCCTTCGGTTGGTAAAACCGCCTTTGCCCTAAACCTGGCAAGAAATGCGGCCCTTCATCCGACAAAGTCTACGCCCATTGCATTTTTCAGTCTTGAAATGAGTGCAAGCCAGCTGGTGCAAAGAATCCTGTCTGCTGAAAGTGAGATCTGGCTGGAAAAAATTTCTCGTGGTAAGCTGGAAGAGCATGAGATGAAACAGCTGTACGCCAAGGGCATTCAGCGCCTGGCGCAGGCCCCGATCTTTATTGACGATTCCGCTGCGCTGAATATTTTCGAACTGCGTGCGAAATGCCGACGGCTGAAAAATAAACATAATGTCGGACTGATCATCATCGACTACCTGCAGCTGATGAGCGGAACCGGCGATAACAGGAACGGAAACCGTGAACAGGAAATCAGCCGGATTTCCCGTGACCTGAAAGGTCTCGCCAAAGAACTGCAGGTTCCCATTATCGCACTTTCTCAACTGAGCCGGGAGGTGGAAAAAAGAAAAGAAGGAAACAAAATGCCACAGCTGAGTGATCTGCGGGAATCAGGCGCCATCGAGCAGGATGCCGATATGGTCATGTTTTTGTACCGCCCGGAATATTATGATATCACGGCAAATGAATTCGGTGAAAGTAACAAGGGTGAAACCCATGTGCGCATTGCCAAACACCGGAATGGTTCGCTGGAAACAATTAAACTGCGCGCCCTTCTTCATATCCAGAAATTCATCGATGACGATGGTACTGATTTCAACGGCCTGCCTCCGGGGGGCAATTGGAAACCCGTTCCTCCTGATGAACAGGGTGGTCCTAAACTGTATATCCAGGCCGGAAGCAAGATGAATGATATTCCTTTTAATGATGAAGATCCGTTCTGATAGCCGGTATTCTTATCCTCTTTCCAAATGGCCAGCCCATATTTTTATTTTGCTACATTAAAAAAACAGGCGGATACAATCTCTCTGGATGAAAAGTCGTCCCGGCATATTGTACAGGTGCTGCGTATGAAGACCGGCGAGGAACTCCGTTTAACCGATGGCCTGGGACTATCCACACTGGCATCGATCCGCGATGCAAATAAAAAAAAATGCGTTGTCAATATCGTTGAAAGAAAAACAAGTGAACCCGAAAAACGCCGGGTGCAGATCGCAATTTCTCTTTTAAGAAATGCAGCCCGCTTTGAATGGTTTCTTGAAAAGGCAACCGAACTCGGCGTGTCGGATATTATTCCCTTGAGATCGGCGCGAACAGAAAAACAACAATACCGGCTGGAGCGTATGCAGGGCATCCTCGAAAGTGCGCTGATACAATCCCAGCAGTCATGGATGCCCATATTACATGAGCCGCAAAACTTTCTGCAATGCATTGAAAATTTCCCCGCAGATCAGAAATTCATCGCTCATTGCGAACCGGGTGAAAAAAAACAACTGAGCGAAATGATGCATACAACTGTATTGTCGCAGCTCATCCTGATTGGGCCCGAAGGTGATTTTACGGAAGAAGAAATCAGGAAAGCAGTGGATGCCGGATTCGTAGCCGTCGGACTCGGTGATCACCGCTTGCGGTCCGAAACCGCTGCCATAGCGGCTGCGGCGGTACTAAAGTTGTCTCACTCCTTGTAATATTCTCTTCACAATCCCAGGCCCCTCATAAATAAATCCCGTCCATACCTGAATCAGTCCCGCACCAGCTTTTAATTTTTCGCGTGTATCGGTGGCTGTGAATACACCGCCGGAACCCATGATGGGAATTTGGTGTTTTGTTTTCTGCGCGATATAATCGATGAGCGCTGTCGTTTTTTCCCTCAGGGGTTTGCCGCTGAGTCCGCCGGCGCCGATGCGATTTATTATTTCGGCATTTGTATGGAGATCTTTTCTCGAAATACTGGTATTGCTTACTACGAGTCCGTCCAGGTGAATCTCTATCGCAAGATCGATTACATCGGTCAGTTGTGTTGTTTCAAGATCGGGAGCAATCTTAAGAAGCAGCGGTTTCTGTACAGGATGTTTCAGATTGAGCTCCTGCAGATGCGTGATGATTTTTCGTAATGAGTCTTTTTCCTGCAGATCGCGCAACCCGGGTGTGTTTGGCGAACTCACGTTCACAACAAAATAATCTACCCAGGGAAATAATTTTTCAAAACAAACAGCATAATCCTGCCATGCCTGTTCATTCGGCGTAACCTTGTTTTTTCCGATATTCCCTCCGATGACCAGCCGGCCACTTCCGGAACCGGGGGATTTTTCCTTCCATTTTTTCAGGCGTCCCGCAATGATATCAGCGCCGTCATTATTAAACCCCATGCGATTGATCAGGGCGCCATCGTTCTGAAGACGGAATAACCGCGGTTTGGGATTCCCGGCCTGCGCCAGTGGCGTTACCGTACCGATTTCAATAAATCCAAATCCGAGTGTCTCCAGGCTCTGCAGGTAGCGGGCGTTTTTGTCAAATCCTGCTCCAAGTCCCACAAAATTTTTGAACCGTATCCCCGCAAATTTTGTTTCATTGGCAGGATCATCCCGTGAAAACAGTTTTCGAAGCAGGAATCGCCCGGGCTGGCTGGCCGAGACCCCGTTCAGGATAAACATTGACAAATGGTGCACGGATTCAGGGGGAAAGAGAAACAGGAAGGAACGAAGCCATTTGTACATATGCGCTGTAAAGATAAAGCACTTTAACAGTTGGGTTGGACGGATACTGACCGAAGAATTTTATCTTTGAAATGAATCATATATTTTATGCAGGACGCTTATATCGTGGCCGGTTATCGCACAGCTGTCACCAAATCAAAAAGAGGCGGGTTCCGGTTTTACAGACCCGATGATCTGGCCATCACCGTGATCAAAGGATTGTTGGCGTCGGTTCCACAGCTGGATCCAAAACAGGTGGACGATGTGATCGTCGGGAATGCCGTGCCGGAAGCGGAACAGGGCCTGCAAGTCGGACGGATTATTGCTGCAAGAGCCGTAGGGATCGGCGTGCCGGGTATGACGGTGAATCGTTATTGCGCAAGCGGGCTCGAAACCATCGCGATCGCGACGGCAAAGATAAGGAGCGGACTGGCGGAATGTATTATTGCAGGAGGCACAGAAAGTATGACGATGGTCCCTACCTCCGGCTGGAAACCTGTACCCGCATTTTCTATTGCCTCCGACGATCCGGATTATTATCTGAATATGGGTCTTACCGCTGAAGCGGTCGCCAAGGAATACCAGGTGAGCCGGGAGGATCAGGATCAGTTTTCATATCAGTCTCATATAAAAGCTATTCACGCCATCCAGGAAGGATATTTTAAACCGGGTATACTGCCTATTAAAGTGGAAGAAGTTTACCTCGATAAAAACGGAAAAAAACAACAGCGGGATTTCATCGTCGATACGGATGAAGGACCCCGGAAGGATACATCACCGGAAGCCCTGGCCAAATTAAAGCCGGTGTTTGCCATTGGAGGATCTGTTACCGCAGGAAATTCATCACAGACAAGCGATGGATCCGCATTTGTCATTGTGATGGGCGAGTCGATGATAAATAAACTTGGATTAAAACCCATTGCCCGGCTGGTGAGTTGTGCCAGCGCCGGCGTGCATCCGCGTGTCATGGGGATCGGTCCTGTTGAAGCAGTTCCGCGGGCATTAAAACAGGCGGGTATGAATTTGTCGCAGATCGATCTGATCGAATTAAATGAAGCCTTTGCAAGCCAGGCGCTGGCTGTGATTCGAAAACTGGACTTCAATCCGGATATCGTGAATATGAACGGGGGTGCCATTGCCCTGGGGCATCCGCTCGGTTGTACCGGCAGTAAACTCACAATACAGATCACGCACGAAATGAAAAGGCTCAATAAAAAATACGGACTCGTCACGGCCTGCGTGGGCGGTGGTCAGGGAATTGCAGGGATTATTGAGAATATAAATTGACGATCGGCATAGGCTTAATAGATATGAGTTGAAACATTCGATGACCATAAGACAACTATCCGCGGCTTTTTTTCTGCTGCTGTTTTCTTTTTGCGTAACACCAAAAAGATTCCTGCACGATATATTGGCAAATCACAAAGACGCACCGTCATCCTCTGCTTATGCTGTTGAGGAAGTTGCTGCTTCGGGTTTTCATTGTCATATTGACGACCTGGTTGTCGTTGCACCCTTTCTTCCGGAAATACAATCTGCAGATGTACAAATAAAAACCTCTTCACCGATACGTTTTTCAGAACCGGTATCTTCTTTTGAGTTTTTCTTTCTTTCACATGCTGATGGACGCGCACCTCCTGTTTCTGTTTGTTGTTAGTCCTGTTCATTCCAATTTATTTTATTGTAAACAGAAAAACAGATTTCATGAGGTCTATTTTACTATTTATTTTTTTCGGTTCATATTTTTTCAATGCTGCGGCGCAAACCAATGTCAGCCGGAGTTTTTCTGGATTCAGCGGATCACTCTCCGGCAAGGTCGTCGATAGCGTAACCGGCAACGGAATTGCAGATGCGTCCGTGTACATCGCAGATCTTAAACTGGGTGCGCTTGCAAATGAATCGGGTAATTACAAATTCGCCAATCTGCCTTCAGGAACATACCTGGTCGAAGCGCACGCCGTAGGCCATTCTACCCAGATAAAAAACGTTACGGTCAGCGTTGGGGCTGTGCAGGATTTTAGTCTGAGCCTCCAGTATACAGAAGAAAGTCCCGTAGTGGTGACGGGTTTATCAAAAGCCACCCAAATCAAAAGATCTCCGGTACCCATTGTAACCATGAATCACGCGGCCATTGTCGGCAACCTGAGTACGAATATTATTGACGCTATTGCAAAATTGCCCGGCGTGACGCAGCTCACAACGGGTCCCAATGTGTCCAAACCTTTTATCCGGGGTCTGGGCTTTAACCGGATCCTGACGCTGTACGACGGCGTGCGGCAGGAAGGACAGCAATGGGGTGACGAGCACGGGATTGAAGTAGATCAGTATGGAGTGGACAGGGCAGAAGTGATAAAAGGTCCGGCCAGTCTCACGTATGGCTCGGATGCGTTGGCCGGTGTGGTGAACCTGATACCGACGCCTCCCGCTCCCGAAGGAAAAGTAATCGGTGACGTGATCGCGGAATTCCAGACCAACAATGGTTTGTTTGGTGGATCAGGCATGGTGGAAGGAACAAAAAATGGTTTTGAATGGATGGGACGTTTGTCCCACAAAGAAGCCAGTAATTATTCGAACCCCATCGACGGTCGCGTATATAATACCGCGTATAATGAAACGGATGCCACCGTATCCCTGGGCCTGCACAGGGCCTTCGGTTACTCACACCTTAATTTTTCGTTATTCGATGATCTGCAGGAAATTCCGGACGGCAGCCGCGATTCCGCCAGCCGGAAGTTTACAAAACAGATTACGGATTCGGATACATTCCGCCCGATCGTAACCAACCAGGAATTGCATAGTTACGCGATCACGCCTTTACATCAGCATGTTCAGCTTTACCATGTGTATTCAACCAATAATTTTGTATTGGGCAGTGGAAGACTCTCCGTGAATCTTGGTTTTGAAAGAAGCGTCCGCAGAGAATATAGTCACCCGCAGGAACCCGATGTACCCGGCCTGGATCTTCAATTGAATTCTTACGTATACGATCTGAAATATTATTTTCCCTCGTTCAGTGGATGGGAAATAACAACGGGGATCAATGGCATGTATCAGCAGAACACGTCAACCAATGGAACGGAATTCATCATACCCTCCTTCAACCAGTTTGATATCGGACCCTTTGCCATGGTAAAGAAAACCATCAACAAACTGGATATCTCCGGAGGTGTCCGCTTTGACACGAGGGCATTCACGAATCAGCAAATGTATACTGTGAGTAAGGGAATCGACTACGATATGCCAGTCTACGGACAGGATACCGTTGGCGCTTACCAAGCCTTCCCTTACTACCATAAAATATTTTCCGGTTTTTCAGGAAGCCTGGGGCTGACATATATTTTCACCAACGAATGGTCGGCCAAGGCAAATATTTCGAGAGGATATCGTTCTCCGAATATTTCTGAAATTTCCGCGAACGGCGTGCATCCTGGAACAGGTATTTATCAGGTCGGTAATCCGGATTTCAATCCCGAATTCAATATACAGGAAGATGTGGGCGTGAATTTCAGTACAAAAATTGCCGTCGTTAATTTCAGTGTTTTCTATAATACCGTTTCGAACTATATTTTTAATGAAAAGATATTAGCCGCCGATGGATCTGATTCCACACGAACTGGAAATACCGTATACCAGTTCCGTCAGGGAAGTGCAGCGCTTTATGGCGGCGAACTGAGTGTGGACATTCACCCGGTTCAGCACCTTCATTTTGAAAATTCGGTTTCCATCGTATATGGCAACCTGCTTTCTTCACCGGGAAAGGCAGTCACCGATTCCACAAGATACCTGCCGGATATTCCACCCATACATGGGTTATCCGAATTGAAATATGATTTTACAAACAAGAGCATGCATATCACGAATGGTTTTATCCAGGTATCTGCTGCATTCTCCGCTGCCCAGAACCGGCCTTATCTGGCAGATAATACGGAGACTGCGACGCCGGGTTATACGCTGATCAACGCCGGTGTGGGCGCAGGTTTCACCAATAAACAGGATAAGCTGTTATTTAATATTTATGTATTTGCGAATAATATTTTCGACGTTGCATACCAGGATCATTTGAGCCGGCTGAAATATTTCGAGCCCTATCCAGCCGATCCGCGCCCCTATCACGGGATTTACAATATGGGAAGGAACATTAGCGTCAAGCTTGATTTTCCGTTTTAACAGAGAATGTAAAGAATGTACATTTAAAACAGTGTAGGCCCATTTGTTGACGGTGGTTTTTTATCGAGGTGTGCATAAGCTTTCTGCGTTGCCTCTCTTCCGCGCGGGGTGCGCATGAGAAATCCTTCCTGTATCAGGAAGGGTTCATAAACATCTTCAATGGTGCCGGACTCTTCGCCGACGGCTGTGGAAATGGTATTGAGCCCGACGGGTCCGCCCTTGAATTTTTCTATGATGGTGGAAAGGATCCTGTTGTCCATTTCATCCAGTCCGTGTTCATCCACATGCAATGCACGCAGGGCATGTTTTGTAATACCCATATCAATTACACCATTGCCGATCACCTGCGCAAAGTCACGCACCCTTCTCAGCAGGCCGTTCGCAATCCGCGGTGTGCCCCTGCTTCTCTTTGATATTTCCTCCGACGCATCCGAGGTGATTTTTGTGTCAAGTATGGAAGCGGATCGTATGATGATCTTCTGAAGCGTGGCGTGATCATAATATTCGAGCCGGGATTTTATGCCAAACCGCGATAACAGGGGAGCTGTCAGCAGACCACTTCTCGTGGTCGCGCCGATTAGCGTAAAAGGATGAAGACTCAATTGAATACTCCTTGCATTCGGGCCGGTGTCGATCATGATATCCAGCCGGTAGTCTTCCATCGCAGAATACAGGTATTCCTCCACAACGGTACTCAGCCGGTGAATTTCGTCGATAAACAAAACATCGTTGGGTTCCAGGTTTGTAAGTAACCCGGCCAGGTCGCTCGGTTTTTCAATCACGGGACCAGAGGTCTCCTTGATTTGAACGCCAAGCTCATTGGCAACAATCCGGCTCAGGGTGGTTTTTCCGAGGCCCGGGGGACCATGAAAAAGAATATGGTCAAGGGCTTCCCCTCTTTGTTTGGCGGCTTTTATAAATATCAGCAGGTTCTCAACAAGTTGCAGCTGACCCGAAAAATCACGGATAGCCGCAGGCCTTATACTGTTTTCAAATTCTTTATCGGCCGTACCGGTCGCTGATGTAGAAGCATCCAGATTTGGATTTGCCATGAGTAAAAATAAAGAATAAGGCCGTAATCCTGCTTTTCGATTTCGATAAAATGCAGTTGGCATTTGAATTGCTGATTGAACTGAAATTCAAAATATGAAAGTTGGAATTGTAGGATCAGGCATTGTTGCACAAACACTGGGCAAAGCGTTTATTACGGAAGGAAATGAAGTCATGCTGGGAAGCAAGGATCCTCAGAAAGATTCTTTAAAGAAATGGGAAAATGAAAATCCAGGGTCCAAAACAGGCAGTTTTGAAGAAGCCGCAGCTTTTGGCGAATTACTGGTGTTGGCTACTGCCGGTCATGGCGCGATGCAGGCTGTTCAGGCCAACAAATTGCAAAACCTGGCCGGGAAAACAGTCATTGACGTTACAAATCCGATTGCTCCGGCGGCTCCTGAAAAGGGGGTGCTGAAATTTACGACAAGCCTGGATTCTTCACTCATGGAGCAGTTACAGAAAATCGCTCCGAAAGCGAATTTTGTAAAGGCATTCAACAGTGTGGGTAATACCCAGATGTACAAACCCTCTTTTAAGGAAGGCAAACCGACGATGTTTATTTGCGGCAATGATGAAGCAGCCAAGAAGCAGGTTACCGCGATACTCGATCGTTTTGGACGGGAAACGGAGGACATGGGCTCGGTTGAATCCGCCCGTGCCATCGAACCATTGTCGATCCTCTGGTGCATTCCCGGATTCTTACGCAATCAATGGACCCATGCATTTAAATTGTTGAAGTAAAGTGATTTTTTATTCGCGCATGCGACCGGATACTCATCATTCTCTACATTCTGTATATTTTCTACATTCAGTATATTCCTTAAATTTTCTTGTGTGATTGTATAAAGTCGGCAAGCAATTTCATTCGGAAATAAAGATTGCTCATCATCAGTGAGATATTATTGCGAACGTCTTTCACGGTATCGCGATTCATTTTCTTGATATTTTTTAGTTCAACTATTTTCTCGTCAATCTTATCAACCAGTTTTTCAGCGGTCCAACCGGCATATTTTTTATTCCTTTCTTCATAAATAACCGATGGATGAATCGTGCCGGCGTGAAGCTTTTTGAAAGAGAAGTTTTCTTTGATGGCGGCCTGAACCGCATCCCTCGTCAATAGATTAATCATCGTGTCGTAGGGCGACTGGTTAAAGAAACCGTTCTTAAATACATTCAGGTTATCACGCAATTCGATGATCACCTGTTTCTTGTGCACATCATTGGTCTTCGACTTTTTATACAGGTAAGCCAAAAGATCTTTGAGAGGAGCGAGCGCGCTGTTTAACCATTCCATGGGATAAATATATAATTAAAGGGTTTTATCACTGAAGAAAGCCAACGTACAATTTACTAAATAAATTAGTATGGGGCATGCTCTTCAAAGGAGTTTTTTATTATTGCAAATCAGTATATTACGGCATGTACCCGTGAAATATTTCATAAAGTCTACTTAATCAATAGAGAAAGAATATATTTGCAGTCTTCTTTAGTTTTTTTAATCATTAAACTGTTCTACAATGAGTTTACGTTTAGGGGATACCGCTCCCAACTTCAAGGCAAAAACGTCTGTCGGCGAAATTGATTTTTATGAGTATCTCGGAAATTCCTGGGGTATTTTATTTTCCCACCCGGCCGATTATACACCTGTCTGTACCACGGAACTTGGTAAGACCGCGGCCCTCAAAGAAGAATTTGCAAAACGCAACGTAAAAGTCCTGGCGCTGAGTGTTGATACCCTCGAACGCCATCACGGATGGATAAACGATATCAATGAAACCCAGAAAGTGACCGTTGATTTTCCCATCATCTCCGATGATGACAGAAAAGTGAGTACGCTGTATGATTTCATTCATCCGAATGCTTCTGCAACAGCAACGGTTCGTTCGCTCGTGATCATCGGTCCGGATAAACTGGTGAAACTGATTATCACATATCCTGCATCCACCGGCAGAAATTTCCAGGAAGTTTTACGTGTGCTGGATTCCCTGCAGCTGACCGCGAATCATAGTGTTGCCACCGGGGCGGACTGGAAAGAAGGAGAGGATGTAATTGTTGTTCCGGCTATTTCTACCGAAGACGCGATCAAGAAATTTCCAAAGGGTGTGAAAGTTGTAAAACCGTACCTGAGGTATACGCCACAGCCAAACAAATAGTTATAATTGTTAATTGATAATTGTTAATTGTTAATGTTGGATTCATCAGTATCAATTATCTCTTGGCTTCCATTAACAATTAACAATTATCAATTATCAATTAACTCTTGCTTTTCCTCATCTGACTCAGTAACGCTCGTAAGTCTTTTGGCATTTCCGCCTCCGGTGAATACACCTGTCCGTCGGCGTCTGTAAAAGAAAGACGGGCGGCGTGCAACGCGAGACGGCTGAGTATGGGTTTCTCTTCTTCAAACCCCGAATGCTTGTAATTCTTTTTGAGAGCAGAAACAAAGAATGGTTTTCCATCTCCATACAGTGGATCGCATAAAATGGGATGCCCTGTTTCTTTCATATGCACACGGATCTGATGTGTGCGACCCGTAAAAAGATTGAATTTTATCAGGGAATACCGGCCCAAATTTTCAATCACTTCATACCCGGTGGAAGCGGCCTTCCCTTTCCTATGAACGATCATCGTTCCGTTATTTGCCGGATGTTCCTGCATCGGGAGGTCAATGATCCCGGAAAGAGCGGCCGGTAGACCCCAGACGATTCCCAGATATATTTTCTCAACCTGCCGCTCCTGGAAAATAACCGACAGCCGCTGATGGGCTTCGGCCGTTTTTGCAAATACGATTACGCCGCTGGTTTCGCGGTCAAGCCGGTGCACAACAAAAATCTGTTGATATTTTTCTATCAGTAAGTCTTTAAGTGAGGGGGCGGACTGAATCCTGTCCGGAACACTTAATAATCCGGCAGGCTTGTTAAGAGCAATGAATTCGTCGTTTTCAATGAGTATCTCCGGAAGTTTCATGCAGTTGGTAAAGTATAGTCTTTTATCGGTGGGAGAATTTAAATCGGTGGGATAATTTAAGCCGCCCACTTTACGCTTTCAGATATTTTAGCGCGCGGATTTCTTTTTCAGTTAGAAAACGCCAGTTGCCTCTCTGAACATTTTTCTTGGTCAATCCTGCATACACCACCCGGTCGAGCGTTTTCACATCGTAGCCAAGCGATTCGAATATCCGTCGTACGATCCGATTCTTACCGCTATGAATTTCCAGCCCGATCTGCGTTTTGTCTTTCGGATCTGCATATGCCATTTCATCCACACGCGCGATCCCGTCTTCCAGTTCTATTCCTCCCATGATCTTCTCAAAATGCATCTTCGTGAGTGGCTTGTCGAGACCGACATGATAGACCTTTTTCATCTCATTTTTTGGATGAGATAGTTTTTGTGCCAGGTCCCCGTCATTGGTAAACAAAAGAACACCCGACGTATTCCTGTCCAGGCGCCCGATCGGATACACTCTTTCTTCAGTGGCTTTACTAATTAATTGTTGTACTGTTTTTCTTCCCTGCGGATCAGTCGTGGTCGTCAGAAAATCCTTTGGCTTGTTCAGCAGTATATACACAAAATGGCTGGAGACAGTTACTTTTTTCCCGCTCACTTTTACGGTATCGGTATATAAAACTTTTGTTCCGGGATCGGTGACCACGGTTCCGTTCACCGTTACCTTTCCTTCTTTTACCAGCAGAGCAGATGCCCGTCTTGAACTCACACCGGCATGCGCGATGTATTTGTTGAGTGGGAGGGTTTCTCCAATGGTCGCGGGACTTTTGACAGGCGCCCGTTGTTTATTATGAGTAGCCGGACCTCTGTCTTGAGCCGCCTGATTATCTTGAGTCGTCGATCGTTTGGCGTTTTGTATATCTGGTTTTTGCAAGGCCCCGTCGATCGCTGGTCTTGAAACTCCGGACCCCGCCGTCTTTAGATTTCTTTTTTCTTCGAAATGTTTTTCAACCGCTTCCCTTCTTTCTTTCTTGACAAGTTTTTTTTCCTGACGGATCTCTTCCTTTACCGCACTGTTTCGCTTGCGGTTAAAAAACTTATTGAAGTTGTCTGTTTTGCGTTTCATGGCAGTTGTGGTGCAGCGTTTTTATTGGCCAGCTGCCCGCAGGCTGCATCGATATCTTTTCCCCGGCTCCTTCGAAGCCGCGCGTTCACGCGATTCTTTTCCAGGTGTTTCATAAAAATGTTGACCACGGACTCATCCGGTTTTGAAAAGATGGCATTTTCAATCGGATTATATTCAATGATGTTTACGAGATCGGCCGGAACCTGACGGAAAATTTTTATCAGTTCATCGGCATCTTTCAGACTGTCATTAAAATCCTGGAAGAGTATATATTCAAATGTGATTTCGTTGCCTGTCTGCTTATAGAAATAATTCAGCGCATCAATCAGTGAACGGATATTATTGGTGTCATTGATCGGCATGATCTCATGCCTCTTCGCGTCGTTCGCTGCATGCAGCGAAAGCGCCAGTTTAAACTTCACTTTATCATCTCCAAGTTGCCGGATCATTTTTGCCACCCCGGCCGTGGATACCGTAATACGACGGGGGCTCATCGAAAGTCCTTCGGCCGAACTGATCTTGTCGATGGCCCTCAGCACATTCTTGTAATTAAGCAGCGGTTCACCCATTCCCATGAATACGATATTGCTGAGTCGCTTGTCATAGGTCTTTTCTGCCTGCTGGTTGATCATCACCACCTGGTCGTAGATCTCATCGAAGTCAAGGTTTCGCTCCCGGTCCATATAACCCGTCGCGCAGAACTTACAACTCAGGGAACAGCCGATCTGGGAAGAAACACAGGCGGTTCTGCGTTCATCTGTTGGAATCAGCACTCCTTCTACAAAGTGATTGTCAAAGGTCTTAAACCTCGTTTTTACCGTTCCGTCTGCACTAAACTGGGTAGTATCTATTCGTAAAGAAGGGAAGGCGAAATCCTTGGCGAGCCTGGCGCGCAGCTCCTTGCTCAGGTTGGTCATATCCTCAAACTGGAAAGCGTGTTTCTGCCAAAGCCACTCGTATACCTGTCCTGCCCTGAACTTCGGTTCACCCAAATCTTCAAAATATTCCGATATCTCGCTACGCGAAAGTGAACGGATATTTGTTTTTTCTGTTTTCATGAAGCCGCAAAGATAATCATGATTTGGCGCCGGTCCGACATTTCAGGCCATCCCGCCGTAACAGAATTTCCATGATCTTTGCGCATCTTATCTGATCTCATGAAGAAAGTATATGTTATTGACGCCGTGCGCACGCCCATCGGGAAATATGGCGGCGCCCTTGCTGCCGTCAGGCCGGATGACCTCCTCGCCTATGTGATCCGCGCCCTGCTGGTTCGCAACGAAACAATTGATCCTGAGGCTATTGAAGACGTTATTGCCGGGGATGCCAACCAGGCGGGGGAGGACAATCGCAATGTGGCGCGCATGGCCGCCCTGATAGCGGGCTTACCGGTTTCGGTGGCCGGCAGCACGGTCAACCGTCTTTGCGCATCGGGACTCCAGGCCGTTATGGATGCTTCTCGGGCGATCATGTGCGGTGAGGGGGATCTTTATATCGCCGCTGGTGTCGAAAGTATGTCACGCGCCCCTTTTGTCATGGCAAAACCAACCTCCGCCTACAGCCGCAAACTGGAAATGGTGGATACCACGATCGGATGGCGCTTTCCAAACAAGAAATTGACGGACCAGTATCACCCGTATTCCATGGGGGAAACGGCCGAAAATGTTGCCCAGCGCTGGAAAATATCCCGTACCGCGCAGGATGAATTTGCCCTTGAATCGCAGTCGAAATACTTTGCCGCCCTGGCTGCCGAAAAGTGGAATGATGAGATCGTGGCCGTGGAGCTGGTGCAGGATCAGCTCGTCACCTGGTTTACCCGTGACGAACACCCCAGGGAGACTTCATTGGAAAAACTCGCCAGGCTCAAGCCCGCTTTTTTGAAAGATGGTACTGTAACCGCCGGGAATTCCGCGGGACTCAACGATGGCGCCGCCGCCATCCTGCTCGCAAGTGAAGAAGCCGTAAAAAATTATAATCTGCAACCGCTGGCCACCGTTGTTTCCATGGGCATCGCGGGTGTGGATCCGGCCATCATGGGTCTGGGCCCCGTTCCGGCTTCCCAGAAAGCCATTTACCGGGCCGGACTAAAAGTGAGTGATATCGACCTGATCGAACTCAACGAAGCATTTGCTTCTCAGTCCATCGCCTGCATACATGATCTCGATCTCGACCTGCAAAAAATTAATGTAAACGGCGGCTCGATTGCGCTGGGTCATCCTCTCGGATGCAGCGGTGTGCGGATCTCCACCACCTTACTGCATGAAATGAAGAGAAGGGGTTCCAAATACGGACTCGCTACTATGTGTGTCGGCGTAGGACAGGGAGCGGCCGTTGTTTATGAGGGGCTTTAAAGATTTGGTCTTTAGCTAAAAAGAAAGATTACTAAAAGAAAAATTGATCTTAAAAAAACACTAGGCCTTTAGGCGCGAAGACAGTTCTTCAAACCTGCATTCAGTCTGAACACCGGAATCCAGATCCTTTATTTTCGCCATGCCGGAAGCCAGTTCATCGGGCCCGATGATCACAATTTTGGGAATGTGTTTTTTCTCTGCGTATTTAAATTGTTTGTCAAACTTCGCTTCTTCGTGGTATAGTTCACAACGGATACCTTCCCTGCGCAAGCCCTGCGCCAGTGAATAACTGGTCATCGCCGCCTGCCCGCCAAGATTAAAGAAAAGAACCTGGGCCGAGCGCCTGCCCGCCACCGGGAAAAGTTTTAATTCTTCCATCACATCATAAATCCTGTCTACGCCAAAGGATATCCCGACACCCGGAATATCCGGAACGCCAAACAGACCCGTGAGATTGTCATAGCGTCCGCCGCCTCC
>Ga0066787_10000012_pt1 | contig 28121 bp, 21 predicted proteins | sample OrgsoiDNA2013047_FD_70942 | JGI IMG/M metagenome (GOLD analysis project Ga0066787, IMG submission 70942) | Permafrost soil microbial communities from the Arctic, to analyse light accelerated degradation of dissolved organic matter (DOM) -... | ecosystem: Environmental > Terrestrial > Soil >...
GGAATCTGGATCTTTTGTCATAAACAGGGGATTTGAAGCATGTTTGGGTCTGTTTCCCATGAAAAGTTGGGAACCTATTTTCGAACAGATCAGCAAATTGAATGATTTTGACCCAAAGGTAAGGTCATTCAGGAGATATTTTTTGAATGGTGCAACGATGATGGAGCAGGATGGTGCAGGCAGATTGTTGATTCCGCAGAGTCTGAAGGAATATGCGGGACTGGAAAAGGATATTGTACTGGTAACAGCAGTTAATAAAATAGAAATCTGGGACAAAATTAAATACCAACAGTTCTTTGAAAGCTTTTCGCCGGATGATTTCAGTGGCTTAGCCAATGAAGTAATGAACGCTAAAACCGATAAATGAATTATATGAGGGATTCAAATCCCACGTATCATATACCCGTATTGCTTTCAGAAGCGATGGACGGTTTGCAAATCAGGGAGAACGGGGTCTATGTTGATTGCACCTTTGGCGGAGGTGGACATTCAGCACAGATCCTGGCTCACCTGAAAAAAGGCGGACGATTATTTGGATTTGATCAGGATGCAGATGCCAAAAAGAATAGCCTGGACGATGAACGTTTTGTTTTTATCCCGCACAATTTCCGATATATCGGAAAGTTCCTGCGCTTGAATGGTGTTTCGGTTGTGGACGGAATTTTGGCTGATCTGGGTGTAAGTAGTCACCAGTTTGATGAACCCGGGCGTGGTTTTTCAACCCGGAATGAAGCGAATCTGGATATGCGTATGGACAACAGACAGTTGCTTACGGCTGAAATCATTTTGAACACATATAGTGAACGGAAATTGCAGGAATTGTTTAGTGATTTTGGTGAAGTAACAAATGCCCGAACACTGGCTAAGTCAATTGTGAGCTTGAGAAACAAAACACCCTTTCGCACAGTGATTGGATTTAAGCAATCCATTGCTGAACTGGTAAAAGGGAATCCTAACAGGTATTTCGCACAGATTTTCCAGGCGTTGCGAATTGAAGTAAATGACGAAATGGGAGCTCTTCGCGAATTGCTTGAACAGACTCCGGCATTGTTGAAGCCAGGTGGTCGGATAGTAATCATAAGCTTTCATTCACTTGAAGACAGAATCGTGAAACAGTTTTTCAGAAATGGACATTTTGACGAAAAAAGCGAACAGGATCCTTTCGGGTCCTCTCCGTCAATTGCACCGTTCCGGATACTCACAAAGAAACCTGTCACGCCTTCCGAAAAAGAGCTCAGCGTGAATCCACGGGCAAAAAGTGCCAAACTACGAATCGCAGAAAAAATATAAAAGACATAATCCCGAACTAAGAAATCTCAGTATGATAATCCTACCCTACTTTTTTTATTCATCACACTGGCATCATGAAGGTTTTCGGAAACAAAAAAAATAAGGTCAAAGGCCTGATACGCTATCAATGGATGGTTCGTCACCTTCCCTTTTTTCTTTTCCTGGCTCTTCTGGCAGTGATTTACATATTTAATGGCCATTATGCTGACAGGGTTGTACGCGACATCGGAAAAACAGGAAAAGAGTTGCAGGAGATGCAATATGAATATAAAAGCCTGAAGAGTGAAGTGATGTTTCGCAGCAAACAGAGTGAACTGGCCAAAGCGGTTGAGCCATTTGGATTGAAACCCCTGTCTTCGCCCCCCCTGGTCCTCAGTGATAGTTTAAGCATGAAATAATTTTTATCACCCATATCCCCGATACCCGGTGGAACTAAGAAGAGATATACTTTGGAGGGTTTACGTTTGTTTCCTGGGAATGGTGCTCATATGTGTGGCGGTATTAGGAAGAGTATTTTTTATCCAGCACATCCAGGGAAATTACTGGAGAGCACTGAGTGATAGTCTGCATCAGAAATATGTTGACCTCAGTGCGGAAAGAGGAACGATATACAGTGAAGATGGAAATATGTTAAGCACCTCAGTTCCTTATTTTAATATTTATATCGATTTCGATGCCGAAGGGCTTCGCGAAAAAAACGGGAAACGTTTCAAAGAAAATCTGGATTCCCTTTCACTTTGTTTAGCGGGGCTTTTCAGGGATCAGTCTTCGATCGCATATAAAAAACAACTGCTTAAGGGATATAAAGAAGAAGACAGGTATTATTTATTGCACCGGAATATATCCTTCGATCAGTATAAACAACTCAGATCATTTCCTCTCGTGCGGCAGGGTAGAAATAAAAGTGGTTTTATTACAGACGCATCCAGTAAAAGATTGAACCCATTCGGGTTACTCGCAAACCGTACTATTGGTTTATCCCGAAACAATTTTTCACAGAACGTAGGTCTTGAGCGAACGTATGATAGTCTTCTTCGCGGTGAGGATGGCAGAAAGCTTGTCCGTTATCTGAATGCAGGCACCTATATACCTGTTGAAGGGTATGAAATTGATCCGGAAAATGGGAAAGACATCCTGACAACGATTGATGTAAATACGCAGGACATTGCAGAGAATGCCCTGCTTTCCATGTTGACTGAAAATGAATGTGAATATGGGACCTGTATTGTGATGGAAACTGCGACGGGAAAAATTAAGGCTATGGCCAACCTCGGAAGGCAACCGGATGGCAGTTATTGGGAAGATTTAAATTACGCAATCCGTGCGACTGAACCAGGCTCTACATTTAAGCTCGCCACACTTTTGTCGCTATTGGAGGACCATGAAGTTCGACTAACGGATCGCCTGAATATAGAAGGAGGCACCTGGAAAATTGGAACAAGAACGGTGCACGATGCAGAAAAGCAGGAAGTCAGCAATGTATCAGTCGAGGAAGCGTTTGAACATAGTTCCAATGTGGGTATGGCAAAACTTGTGGTGGCCCACTATGGCCAGCATCCACAGCAATTTGTAGATCATCTCAGGAAACTAAAGCTTAACCAGATTACAGGCATTGACCTTGCTGGCGAAACTTCACCGATTATAAAATCTCCCAAATCACGTACCTGGAGCGCAAGTACATTGCCCTGGATGGCTTTCGGATATGAAGTTCTGGTGAGTCCGCTGCAAACGCTTACACTATATAACGCTGTCGCAAATAATGGCCGGATGATGAAGCCCTTCCTGGTAAACTCTGTTCAATATGCGGGCGGCATTGAAAGGCAGAACCAACCTGTTGTTTTGATAGATAAGATCTGCAGTGATGAAACGCTCGAAGAATTGAAAACCTGTCTTCAGGGAGTTTGCATCAAGGGGACTGGCAAGACCGCATTCAAAAACACTTTTTACCCTGTTGCGGGTAAAACAGGCACGGCCCTGATAGCAAACGGTAATCGCGGTTATGCTGACCATATTTATCAGTCTTCATTCGCGGGTTATTTTCCAGCCAATCATCCTCGCTATACCTGCATCGTGGTAATCAGGAATAAACCTTTTGCAAAAAAATATCTGGGCGCTGCTGTTGCCGGACCCGTTTTTCGTGAAGTGGCGGATAAACTGATGAGTCTGGATGCGATTTCGTCCGATAGTACTCAGATTAGTTCTTATACAACTTTACTCAAGAGAGACAGTACGGCGTATTATTATGCGGGATCGGCGGATGAAATAAAAAATATTATGCAAACTATCCGACTGCCCTATGCGGATTCGTCACGCGACAGAAAGTGGGTGGGTGTATATCGTCAAAATGATCATCCGGTCGTAGTCGTAAAAAATGAAGAATCCAGGCGGGTGCCTGATGTTAAGGGTATGGGACTTAAAGATGCTTTATTCTTATTGGAATCAAACAATATCCAGGTAGCCACCAGGGGAACGGGGAAAGTAAAACAACAGAATATAGCAGCAGGGACGATCATCTCAAAGAATCAAAAACTTATTTTGGATCTGAACGAATGATTTTACAGGAAATACTATATAAAGTACGTATCCGGTCGGTAAACGGCAAATTGGATGTAGAAGTCAAAGATCTTCAACTGGATTCTCGCCGTGTGGGTAAGGGATCAGTTTTTATTGCAGTGAAGGGTACACACGTGGACGGTCATCAGTTTATTGATTCGGTAGCAGCTGTTCAACCGTCCGCTATTGTTTTTGAACAGATGCCTGCGAAATTGGTAGATGGCATCACCTATATACAAGTGGAGGACAGTGCTGCTGCTTCCGGTTTGCTTGCGCATAATTTTTATGGTCAGCCATCAGAAAAAATGAAACTGATCGGTGTTACGGGCACCAATGGAAAGACCACGATCGTTACACTGCTGTACAAATTATTTACTTCACTGGGTCACACTTGTGGCATGCTCAGTACAGTACAGAATCACATCGGCGATAAAATATTGCCGGCGACTCATACAACACCAGACCCGATCTCCCTGAATCAACTGCTGCATGATATGCTAGAGGCGGGCTGCACATTTGTATTCATGGAAACTAGTTCCCATGCGATTCATCAGCATCGGATTGAAGGGCTTTTTTATAGCGGAGGAATTTTCAGCAATATCACCCACGATCACCTCGACTATCACAAAACATTCGATGAATATATCCGAGTGAAGAAATCATTTTTCGACGGACTGTCCTCAGCGGCTTTTGCATTGACAAATGCAGATGACAAAAGAGGAGAAGTGATGTTACAGAATACGGCTGCCGTGAAACATACGTACAGCCTTAAAACCATGGCTGACTTCAAAGGCAAAATCCTGGAAAACAATCTGACGGGGCTCGTGATGCTGATAAATGACCAGGAAGTTCATTTCAGATTAATTGGAGAATTCAATGCATATAATCTGCTGGCAGTTTTTGGAGCGGCTATTTGCCTTGGTGAAGAAAAAGGGGAGATACTGCGTAATCTCAGCGTGCTGAGCGGAGCGGAAGGAAGATTCGACTACTTTATTTCACCCAAAGAAAAAATTGTTGGCATCGTAGACTACGCCCACACTCCTGATGCGTTGGAAAATGTGCTCAGTACCATACGCAAACTGCGAAAGAATGACGAACGTATCATTACCGTAGTCGGTTGCGGAGGTGATCGCGATAAGACCAAAAGGCCGATCATGGGTGAAGTAGCCTGTCAGTTGAGTGATCAGGTGGTATTTACTTCAGATAACCCACGGTCAGAAGACGCAGGAACTATTTTAAAAGACATGGAAGTGGGGTTGAATACAGCAGCCAGAAAAAAATATGTTTCTATACTGGACCGGAAAGAAGCGATCAAAACTGCGGTAAGTCTTTCGCAACCCTCAGACATCGTATTAGTTGCGGGAAAAGGTCATGAAAAATACCAGGAAATAAAAGGGATTAAATACCCCTTCGATGATAAAGCAGTGTTGAGAGAAATTTTTGAAGTATTGGATAAATAATATTGGAAAGCATCCCGTAATCGACGGCAAACTGACGGATCAGCTATGTTGTATCATCTATTCGATTGGCTTAAACAGACAGGTGTAAAGGTTCCGGGAGGTACCTTGTTTCAGTTTATCACGTTTCGTGTATTGCTGGCCGTTATTATGTCGTTGGTGATCACGATGCTTTTTGGAAGACGGCTTATCAATTATCTGAGAAACCTACAGGTTGGCGAATCTGTAAGGGAACTGGGGCTTGAAGGCGAACAACAGAAAAAGGGTACGCCCACCATGGGAGGAATTATTATCATATTGGCCATCCTTATCCCGACTTTGTTACTAGCCAATCTGAACAAAGCATATATACGCCTGATGATCTTTAGTACGCTCTGGATGGGCATGATCGGGTTTATAGATGACTACCTGAAACTACGTGCCAAACGAATTGCGCAAAAACAAGGAATAAACTATAAGAAGGGAGATAAGGACGGACTGGCAGGATGGTTCAAAGTGCTCGGTCAGGTCGTGTTGGGATTTGTTGTTGCCGCCACACTGTATTTCAATAGCAATACGAAGGTATGGCGGGAAGTTGTGGGGAGTAGTAAACCGACCGATACGATTGGACTTAAGAGAGTTGTTCTGGACGGAAAAGAAAAACTGTTTGTCGAAGCCAGGGAACCCATTACGACTATTCCATTTGTAAAAAACCACGAATTCAATTATTCAAAGCTTTTACCGGCGGCATTGCGCGGAGCAACCTGGATATTATATATCGTCATTGTCATATTTATTATCACGGCGGTCTCAAATGGTGCAAACATAACGGATGGTATCGACGGATTGGCAACAGGCGTAAGCGCGGTAATCGGAGCGTGCCTGGGTGTTTTTGCTTATGCCAGCGGCAACTTGCGATTCGCGGAATACCTGAATATTATGTATATCCCTAACCTCGGTGAGTTATCCATTTTTATCGGAGCATTGATCGGAGCCTGCCTTGGATTTCTCTGGTATAACGCGTATCCGGCAACCGTATTTATGGGCGATACGGGAAGCCTCACACTTGGAGGAATTATCGCGGCGCTGGCCGTGATCGTCCGGAAAGAATTGCTAATTCCGATATTCTGTGGTGTATTCCTTGTTGAAAATATCAGTGTGGTATTGCAAGTGAGTTATTTCAAATACACGAAACGGAAATTTGGTGAGGGCAAGCGGGTCTTTCTGATGAGTCCGCTACATCACCATTATCAAAAACTGGGGTATAACGAAAGCAAGATTGTTACACGGTTCTGGATTGTAACGATTCTCTGTGTTGTATTTGCGATTGTGACATTAAAGATCAGATAGCAGACCTGAATTATTGTGGTGCAGTATTTATCTATGCTTTTGAAAAACCCAATCCTACCTACTGAAACTGACATATGACGATTCATCCTTAGAAGTTGAATAATAATAGATGAAAATATGATATGAATACATTTTGCAAAATAGACCTGAGCCTTGTGCCTTGCTTTAAGTTTTAATTGTATGTCGAAAACGCTGATTGTTTTGGGAGCTGGGGAAAGCGGTGTGGGTGCAGCCATACTCGCCGCCAAAGAGGGTTACCTGGTATTTGTTTCTGATGCCGGTAAAATTGCAGAAAAATACAGATCTGTTTTGGTAGAAAGAGGAATCGAATATGAAGAAGGCCACCATAGTGAAGAAAGAATTCTGGATGCCGACGAGGTGATGAAGAGCCCGGGCATTCCTGATAAAAATTCGCTGGTTATTCGGATTAGAAATATGGGAATTCCGGTGATCAGTGAAATCGAGCTGGCTTATCGACATAAAGGGACAAGCAGGATTCTTGGAATAACAGGAAGTAACGGAAAAACAACTACGACTTCGCTGGCATACCATATCTGCAAACACGGTGGGTTGGACTGCGCCCTGGTGGGGAATATCGGGGTTTCCATAGCGAAACAGATTGCGGACGACCCGAAAGAATGGTATATCGCGGAGATCAGCAGTTTTCAGTTGGATGATATCAGGGAATTCAGACCGGATATCGCCATACTCACCAATATTACCGAAGATCACCTGGACAGATACGAGTACAAATTTGAGAATTATATCAGGAGCAAATTCAGTATAGTAAAAAATCAAAAGAAGACAGATTTTTTTATTTTTTGCGCGGACGATCCCGTTTTGAAGCAACACATAGAAGAATACAGTTTTCAATCTAACCCATTACCATATACCATGCAACAGGAACCAAACCAGGGCGGCTTTATCAGGAACGGTCAGATGAATTTGCAGGCGGGAACAGAGACATTGAGAATGAGTATTTATGATTTCGCGCTTAAAGGAATTCATAATCAGTATAATACCATGGCGGCGGGACTCGCTGCTTTGACCATCGGCATTCGCAAGGATAAGATCAGGGAAGCTGTTCAGAGTTTTGAATCGCTGGAACACAGGATGGAATATGTAAGTACCGTGAGGGGTGTAGAATTTGTTAATGACAGCAAGGCTACCAACGTGAATTCCACGTGGTTTGCGCTGGAGACAATGCAGAAACCGGCGATACTGATTCTGGGAGGTATAGATAAAGGAAACGACTATTCGCTGCTGCGTAGTTTGATCAGGGAAAAAGTAAAAGCCATTGTGTGTATGGGTCTCGATAATCGCAAGATCCACGAGGCGTTTCAAAATGATGTGGCGGTAATTGTTAATACCGTCTCAGCAAAAGAAGCAGTTAAGAGTTCCTTTCATCTTGCCGCGAAAGGAGACGTTGTGTTGTTAAGCCCTTCCTGCGCCAGTTTTGACTTGTTTAAAAATTACGAGGATAGGGGAAATCAGTTTAAGGAAGCGGTAAGGGACCTTTAGCAATTGATAATTGATAATTTATAATTGATAATTGCAGGATAATAATACGATAGAAATGCGCGCCTTTAGGCACCTTGGTTCAAAAACAAAAGGGGATAAAGTGATATGGGCAGTGGTAGTATTGCTTGCGCTGACGTCTTTGCTGGCAGTTTACAGTTCAACAGGTTTACTGGCCTATAAAATGTATAAGGGAAATACTGAAATCTATCTGTTTAAGCAATTTGCCTTCATCATAGCAGGGGTAATGATTATTTATTTTGCCCACCAGGTCAACTATATCATTTATGCGAAAGTTGCAAAGATTCTTTTTCTGATTTCAATACCACTGTTATTCTACACATTGTTTTTTGGTGTTAAACTGAATGAAGGAAGCCGTTGGATCCGACTTCCGATCGTAAATATGACTTTTCAGACATCTGACCTGGCCAAACTTGCTTTGATCATGTATATCAGCCGGCTGCTCAGCAGAAAGCAGGACCAGATAAAAGATTTTAAAAAGGGTTTTTTGCCAGTGATCCTTCCAGTGGCAGTGGTCTGCGTGTTGATCGCACCAGCGAATCTTTCTACTGCCCTGCTCATCGGAGCTACCTGCCTGATGCTGATGTTTATTGGAAGGGTCAGTGGCAAACATCTCTTACTTACTTTGGGCATTACGATGATTCCGGTGATGTTTTTGATCATGGCAGCGGTTATCCGCCATAAATCGGATGGAACGTCAAATGCGATCAGTCATCCATCTTCCCATTCTCGATTATTCCTTCGTGTTGACACCTGGATCAATCGTGTCGGGAATTTTATGTATGGCACGAAAGCAGATAAAGACGATGATAATTATCAGGTAAACCAGGCAAAAATTGCAGTTGCCAATGGGGGATGGATCGGTTTGGGGCCGGGCAATAGCCATCAACGCAATTTTCTTCCTCATCCGTATTCTGATTTTATTTATGCGATCATCATTGAAGAATATGGTTTGATCGGGGGCGCGATTATCATGTTTATCTACCTGGTTTTTCTTTTCAGAAGTATTCGCATTTTTAAAAAATGCCCATTTGCATTTGGAGCTTTTCTATCCCTGGGACTGAGTTTCTCCCTGATGATTCAGGCAATTGCAAATATGGCGGTGAATGTAAACCTGTTCCCTGTAACGGGTGTTACCCTGCCCCTGATCAGTATGGGTGGCAGTTCGTTTTTATTTACTTGTCTTGCTATAGGAATCATCTTAAGTGTTGCCAGAAATGCTGAAAGGATAGAAGGAGAAACAACTGAAGAAGCGGTTGAAGAAAATATTGAAATTTGAAAAAGCACATTATTATAGCTGGCGGTGGTACAGGCGGTCATATTTTCCCCGCCCTGGCAATAGCAACTGCATTGAAAAAAAAGGAACCTGATATGGATATCCTTTTTATCGGGGCACTGGGAAAAATGGAAATGGAAAAAGTTCCGGAAGCAGGTTATCCTATCGTAGGAATTGATATCGCCGGCTATAACAGAAGTTCCCTGATAAAAAATATCTATTTACCATATAAACTCATCAGAAGTTTTTTCCAGGTGAAAAAGATATTTAAATCCTTTAAACCCAGGGCTGCTATTGGAGTAGGGGGATATAGCACGTACCCCGTCTTACGGTATGCTCAGGCAAGGGGAATTCCTACGTTTATACATGAGTCGAATTCCTTTGCAGGCAAATCCAATATACTCCTTGGTAAAAAAGCAACCCGCATATTTACTGCCAGTGACGGCATGGAGAAATTTTTCCCGGCCGCCCGTATTGTTCATACAGGTAATCCGGTACGCAAAAATGTGATAGCGAACCAGATTTCAAGAGAAGAAGGCATTGCTTTTTTTGGACTCGATCCAGGATATACGACAGTATTGGTAACGGGTGGAAGTCTTGGCGCCCAATCGATGAATGAAGCCATCGACGCAGGTATTCAGCTATTGGTCAAAAGTCAAATCCAGCTGATTTGGCAGACCGGCAAGTCATACGCGGCGCGTGCCGCTGTGCACGCGGTAGAATCCAAGCTGATCTGGACCGGCGAATTTATTTCCAGGATGGACTATGCGTATGCTGCAGCAGATATAGTTGTTTCACGCGCCGGTTCTGTGTTGTATGAACTATGTGCAGTCAGGAAACCGGTGATTTTCATACCATATCCCCATGCTTCAGAAGATCATCAGACCGTCAACGCTGAAAATCTGGTGAAGAAAAATGCTGCTATCATGATCGCAGATAAAGATGCCCGGAACAAACTGGTTTTGGAAATACTGAGGCTTTCAAAAAATAAGCCGGAACAGGAGTTGTTAAAAGAAAATATCGGTAAACTGGCGATCACAGATGCCGATGAAAAAATTGCCAAAGAAATTTTGAATTTATTGGATGCCTGACCTGAAAAATATACATAGTCTTTATTTCATCGGTATTGGTGGTATCGGCATGAGTGCGCTCGCCCGTTATTTTCGTCTCCACGGAAAAAGAGTAAGTGGCTATGATAAAACAGAAACCGCATTAACGAAAGCCCTGGTGGAAGAAGGGATACCGGTGAACTATGTTGACGATCCAAAGGATATTCCGAAGGATGTCCAATTGGTTATTTATACACCTGCCATTCCGGGTGATCACAAAGGTCTGAATTATTACAGGGATCATGGTTTTGAATTGATGAAGAGAAGTGAGGTGCTGGGATGGATCACCTCAGACACGCTGAATGTATGTGTTGCCGGAACTCACGGCAAAACAACCATCAGTACTATGATTGCCCATATTCTTCGGGATAGCGGTATCGGATCTAATGCATTCCTCGGCGGTATTTCTTCAAACTACAATACGAATTTCTGGAGTAATGAAAGTAATATTTGTGTTGTCGAAGCAGACGAATACGACCGGAGTTTTCTGAGACTACACCCTGACATTGCTGTAATCAGTTCAATGGACGCAGATCACCTGGATGTATATGGAACAGCGGAATCTGTGAAAGAAGCATTTATCGCTTTCAGCGAAAAAATAAAATCTGGAGGAACCCTGGTGCAAAAGCACGGCTTGCAGATCCCCAAACCTGCGCGGGATATTCAACGGCTCAGCTATCATCTTACCGATCATAATGCTGATGTTTATACGAAAAACCTCCGGATACAATCTGGCAATTATGTTTTTGACGTCGAAGGAAAGACTGGGAAACTACCAGACGTGAAACTGAATGTAGGTGGCTGGCACAATGTGGAAAATGCCCTGGCTGCCATTACTGCCTGCCGTAAACTTGGATTGGACGGAGAGAAGATCATTCCTGCCTTGAACAATTTCCGGGGTGTCAGGAGAAGATTTGAATACCACGTTCTTGGTGACGATGTGGTATATATTGATGATTACGCACATCATCCCCGGGAATTGGAAGTTTTAATAAGTAGCGTGAGGGAACTTTTTTCTGACAGAAAGCTGTTAATTATTTTTCAACCGCATTTATACAGCAGGACACGTGATTTCGCAAAAGAATTTGCGACTGTGCTGGATAAGGCTGATGAAGTGGTTTTGCTACCGGTCTATGCAGCCCGGGAACAACCGATACCGTCAATCAGCACGTTGACCATATTAGATAAAATGATCAGATCGGAGAAACAGGTCCTGGAGAAAAAGCAGGTGCTTAGCCTTGTTGAATCCATAAAGCCAAAAGAAAAGATAGTAGTGATCACAGCAGGCGCAGGAGACATTGATGAATTAATTAAACCACTGACAGATATTCTGAAAAAGAAATGAATATAAAAAGCCCGCTTATAAAGTTTTTTACGGTTCTGCTCTGGTGCGTATTGGGGGGATCCGGGTTGGTTTTGCTAATTGCTGCCATCAATGCAAAGAATAGCAGCCTTTGTAGTGGCCTGGAAGTGGAAATCAATGACGGTGGCAAAGCTTTTTTCCTGAATAAAAAAGAAGTGACTTTAATGCTGGAGAATGAAGGAGTAAAAGATTTGCGTAACAGGAAAACAATATCCTTCGATTTGATGAAAATGGAAAACATTCTTCGAAAAAACAATTGGATCAAAGAGGCACATTTATATTTTGATAATAATCAGACATTAAAAGTAAGCATCCAGGAAAGGCAGCCGGTCGCCAGACTGTTCACTGTTTCAGGAAATAGTTATTTGATAGATAGCAATGGAGTTCAAATGGCGGTAGGTCAAAGAACTGTTTTCAGACTTCCTGTTTTTACCGGTTATCCTGAGGACAAGTTTGGATTGAGAAAAGACAGCGCGTTGAATCGACAGATAAAGGATCTCGCCATTTTCTTAAATAATGACTCATTTTGGTCAGCCCAGATCCAGGAGTTATATATCAGCACGGCAAAAACATTTATCATGACACCGTTGCTGGGAAGCCAGATAATTGAATTCGGAGACGGCAGCAATTACAAAGACAAATTTCGCCGGCTGCTTATTTTTTACAAAGAAGTTATTGCGCAAACCGGTTTTGAAAAATATACTGGCCTGAATCTGGCTTTTACGGGTCAGATAATTTGCACGCGCAAACAGGATGTTATATCCAGGGCGGATTCTGTCAAGGCACGAAAAAATGTTATGGAAATGATCCGCATCGCCCAAAAAATGGAATCGGATACGGCAAAAATCAGAGAAGTAAAGCCGTTGGAAAGAGCCACACTCACCGAACAGAACCTGCGGAGTTACGATCTTCCGCAGGAAAACGGGAATCAGGATGAAAACAAACATCAAAAACAACAATAAATCAAACCAAACCATGAACCAGGAACAACCCATTATTGTAGGACTCGACATAGGCACAACAAAAATAGCAGCTATTGCTGGCCGTAAAAATGAATACGGCAAACTCGAGATTCTTGGCTTCGGCCGGGCCAATTCAAATGGTGTTAAACACGGTCAGGTGTTGAACATCGATGAAACGATAAAAGCCATTAAAATGGCGCTCGACAATTGTTATGCTTCCAATCCCAACCTGAGCATATCGGAAGTTTATGTGGGTATTGCGGGTCATCATATAAAAAGTTTGCAAACACGCGGAGATATTGTGCGTCAGAGCACAGAAGATGAGATAACACAAAAGGAAATAGACCAACTGGTGGCGGATCAGTACAAAACCTATATTCCGGCCGGGGATCAGATCATTGATGTGATTCCACAGGAATTCGCTGTAGACAATTTTCAAAATATTATTAGCCCGATCGGTTATGGCGGTGTAAAAGTGGGCGCCAACTTCCATATTATTACAGGAGATAAAAATGCTATAAAAAATATTAGTCGTGCAGTTGAAAAAAGCGGGCTACAAACAAAGGACCTGGTTTTGCAACCACTCGCATCCGCTGCGGCGGTCATGGGGCAGGAAGACCTGGAAGCCGGCGTAGCTATTGTGGATATCGGCGGCGGTACAACGGATCTGGCCGTATTCTACGAAGGAATACTTAAACACACTGCAGTCATTCCGTTCGGTGGAGAAAATATTACAAACGACATAAAAACCGGCCTTGGTGTTTTAAAGACCCAGGCAGAACAAATGAAGGTTCAGTTCGGTTCCGCACTTTCGAATGAAGCGAAGGGAAACGCATTTATCACCATCCCGGGTCTGAGAGGAATGCCTGCAAAAGAAATCAGCGTGAAAAACCTGGCCAATATCATCCAGGCAAGAATGAGCGAGATCATGGATTTTGTGTCCTATCATTTAAAACAAGTAGGACTGGATAACAAGATGCTGAACGGCGGAATCGTACTAACAGGTGGCGGCGCCCAATTAAAACACCTGATACAACTAACAGAATATGTAACGGGGCTGAATGCAAGAATCGGCTATCCCAATGAACACCTGGCATCCGGCCAGATCGAAGAGCTGGCCCGGCCAACTTATTCTACTTGCATCGGCTTGATTTTAAAAGGATATAGTGACTATGAACACAATCGCAAGCAGTTTGAGAAAACACATGTTCAGGTCGAAATACCTACAACGCTGAAGAGTGATCCTGTGAAGGAGGAACAGATGGTTACAGAAGAGGAGAAACAGGTAAGAAGAATCACCAACCGGAAAGGCATCAAGGATTTCTGGGGTAAGTTCAAGGATGGAATCATCGACTTGTTTAAGGAAGAAGAAGATCACGCATTATAAATTTTTATATTAACCATTAATTCTATTTTATGATCCAGTTTGATTTGCCCAAGGAAAGATCGTCCATAATTAAAGTGATCGGCGTGGGTGGAGGTGGAAGCAACGCTGTAAATCACATGTTTGGTCAACATATTGAAGGTGTCAATTTTATCATCTGCAACACAGACGCGCAGGCGCTGGCACAAAGTCGTGTCGCGAACAGGATCCAGCTTGGTCCACTGTTGACCCAGGGACTGGGTGCCGGCGCGAATCCGGATATTGGTCGCCAGGCAACCGAGGAGAGCCTGGAGGAAATAAAATCCATACTGGAGGTCAATACAAAAATGGCATTTATCACGGCAGGCATGGGAGGCGGAACAGGAACCGGCGGCGCTCCTATTCTTGCAAAGATTTGTAAGGACCTCGGCATTCTTACAGTCGGTATTGTCACCACGCCATTTTCATATGAAGGAAAGAAAAGACAGTTACAGGCAGAGGAAGGAATTCAATTGCTGAAGGACTATGTAGATACACTACTGGTCATCAGCAATGATAAACTTCGGCACCAGTTTGGAAATCTTAAGATGAAAGAAGCATTTTCAAGAGCGGATAATGTACTGGCCACAGCAGCAAAATGTATTACCGATGTTATTAATAGTACCGGGCAAATCAATGTCGATTTTGCGGACGTGTGCACGGTAATGCGGAATGGAGGCGTTGCGATTTTGGGTAGCGCGGCCGCATCCGGAAACAACAGGGCGCAACAGGCAATCGAGGAAGCCCTGAATTCACCTTTGCTGAATGACAACGATATTCGCGGAGCAAAATGGATACTGATCAATATTAATTCATCCGAAGGAGACTATGAATTCACCATGGATGAAGTGGAAATTATCCAACATCACCTGATCAGCCAGGCGGGAGAGGACACTGATGTAATTCTTGGACTGGGATACGATGCAGCCCTTGGAGACAAGATTGGTATAACCATCATAGCGACCGGTTTTGAATATAAGGATCCTTTCAAACGGGAAGAAAAACCGGCAATGCCAAAAAAGGAAGAGAAAATCGTCATGCCCCTGCAAATGCCCGTCCGGGAAATCCTTAAACCTATGGAAAACCCATTGGTTGAAACAAGTACTAAGGGAAAACCCTTAGCCGAAACAGCTACCCATCAAACAATACCGGTACTGGTAACGGCAAAATCCCAGGAGCTGGAGCCACGCCTGGTTGAAACCATGATGCCGGTGGAACAGGTTAAAAAAACAGGGCCTGTGGTGGTCATGCCTGCTAAAACAGAAAGACGGCCGGAACCGGAGATACCAGTGGAAAAAAAGATAGTGCAGGAACCAATAGAATGGATATTTTCGCAAGGCACGGTTCCCACACCGAATTCGGGTGGTTATCCTGCCAGACCTGCCAATATTTATGACGAAGAGTCAACAGGATCAGAATCCCTACCTGAAGAGATTCCATTGAAAGACCAGATGATCTTTACAGCGAATGCGAAAAGTCCGGTTCAGGATGAAAATCCTTCCGCTGCTGATATGCAGCTCGTATTTAAAGATGATATTCCAGCGGCGGATGTGCCTCGGGCCCATCAAACACAACCGGTATCTATGGCGGATCAGCCTGCAGAGGCGCCTGCAGTGCAGGACGAAGCAGAAGGTCTGAAACGTCGGGCAGCAGAAAGGATCAACAAATTGCGCAACTTGTCGTTCAATATGAATGCTGCGGATCCCAACAATGAGTTTGAAACTGTGCCGGCCTACATCCGCCGAAATCTGGAATTGTATAATACGGTTACAAGCGTGGAGAGTTTTTATAGCCAGTATGAAGTTAAAGCTGACAATAATAACCTGGGTGAAATCAGCACCATCAATAGCTTTCTGGATGGTAAGAAACCCGATTGAGAAATTTTATATCGTTTGTTTTTAGTTGTTTATTCCCTCTGGATTTCCGGAGGGAATTTTTTTTGAAGAAGATACAAATTGCAACCATGGATACAGTGATCATTACCGGTGGAACAGGCCTTATCGGGCAAGCGCTTTCAAAATTCCTGCTATCACGAGGATTCGAGGTGATCGTTTTTTCCAGGAATCCGAAAGCACATAAAGCCACATTACCAGGCATTTCATTTGCGTCCTGGAATATAGATGATCAGTCGGTGAATGAGGAAGCTTTTCAAAAGGCAAAATATGTTATTCATCTGGCGGGAGCGGGCGTTGCTGATAAACCGTGGACAAGCAAGAGAAAAAAAGAAATTGTCGAAAGTCGTACAAGGAGCAGCGAGCTGCTGATAAAAGCGCTGAAGAATATACCCAATGAAATCGTATCAGTCGTAAGCGCGTCAGCGATCGGTTGGTACAAACAAAATCTTTCTTTACCGGCTACAGAAACAGACTCACCCGATTCAGGTTTTCTTGGCCAAACATGCCGTGCCTGGGAGGAATCCATTTCACCGGTTTCGGAGCTGGACAAGAGACTGGTCATCCTTCGTACCGGCATCGTGCTGAGTATCGACGGAGGAGCCTTTCCCGAGTTTAAAAAACCTGTTAAATACGGCATTGCCGGAATATTGGGAAATGGGAAGCAATTTATCAGTTGGATTCATATTGAAGATATATGCCGGTTATATATGGAAGCCATGACGAATAGTGCGTGGTCGGGCATTTATAACGCGGTTACTCCGAATCCGGTGAGCAACAGAATGTTTACACTGGAATTAGCAAAAAAGATGAAGGGAAGCTTTTTTATTCCAATACCGGTTCCCGACTTTCTGCTCAGGTTAATGCTCGGGGAAAGAAGTGAAGAAGTCCTGAAAAGCAGCAACATCAGTGCAAACAAACTAAAGCAACAGGGGTTCCAGTTTATTTATCCAACGATCGATGCCGCTTTCAGAGACCTCATTCAGCGTTGATTAATTTTTATTTCCATTCGACATCTTGTTATCCGGTAATTTCGAATTGGAAGGTGCGGTTGTATATAATAGTGATGTTACTTTACTGGTGTCTCCCTGGTATACCCAGGTAACATCTTTTACATATTTATTAAAAGCCTTATTTACATCTTCCGGACTTACCTTTTTCAAATCGTCATTGATCGTAATAGACCGGTGCCAGTCATTAAACAGCACTTCGTTGGATGCCAGGGATGCTGCCTGAGCAGAATTGGTTTCCATTTTATAATAAAAGGATGTTATATAACCTGTTTTGGAGTTTTTGACTTCTTCCGGAGTAAAACCTTCATTATGAGCCTTGACAATCACCTGGTCGATAACTGCTTTATATTTGTCAGGGTTGGTTGTGGAAACCTGTATCACTGAGTATGGAGACAATCCGCCATTGAAACGGGACTGAGGTGCATATGATAATCCATTATTCGTTCTTACCTCAAGAAACTGGCGATCAAAAAAGATATTCATGGCAATCGTGAATGCGTTGTAATCAGGGGTTCCCGGCTGAGGGCCGCCCATAATTCCCTGTATGTAATTGGTTGCAACTGCTTTCTTTTGGTCAGTGAAAGTATTTTTGGACGGAACATAACTGTAGCGGTTCAATTTTACCGGTTTGCCTTCCGGAATATTATCTGTAAGCTCTTTTACTTTCTTCTCGATGGTAGCGCGGTCAAGGTCCGCTACCACTACAATGACCATCCTGGAACGCGTGAGAATCGATGAATAATAGGCTTTGGTTTCAACCGCATTCAGTTTATTCACCGTTTCTTCTTCACCCGTAGGCGATTTTGCATAATCTTTTCCTTTAAAAGCAGTTTCCTTGCCCAATTTTGAAATGGCAAAATCCGGTCGGGAAGCCTGCGATTTCAGCCCGCTGATCGCATCCTGTTTTATGCGGTCGAATTCGTTGCTGTCAAAAAGGGGAACGGTGATGGCATCTACATACAATGACCAGACCTGATCCAGGTCGCTCTTTATACAATTGAACGTAACCGTGGAGAAATCCATTCCCGCAGATCCGCCAATTTCTGCACTAACCTTATCCAGTTTATCTTTAAAACTGTTTTTAGAATCTTTTTTTGTTCCGCATTCCGTAAGCGCCGTAATAGCGAGGCTCTCGATACCTGCTTTATCAGCAGAATAATTCTGAACACCTCCCTTAAATACGGTTAAAATCTCAACGATTTCATTTCCGCTGGGTTGAACGATTACCTTAATACCGTTGACGGTCATATCATACGCCGGTTTAATTTGCGCAAAGCCCGGTGAAATAACGGCTGCCAGGAATAAAACGCCCATCAGTTTTTTTATAATAAGTCGCATAAGTTTAATTTGATTTTAGAATTAGAAACCGGGTTTGAAATTTTCAGACGCACTTAGTTTTTTATTCATATCCGGATTGATGATCATGCCTGCCACATAGGGTTTACCACTGATATATTTATTGACAAAACGTTTAATATCCTCCCGGGTTATTTTCTCACAGTTCTTTTCATAATCCGTCATGTAATCGAGGCTTTCGCTGCACCACGAATAGGTAACACTGCTTGCCTGCGCAGATGGTTTTTCCTTTTGACGGATAGCGCCGCGCCGTAAAATTTCCTTTGCATCTTTTAGTTGTTCGTCAGTATAGTAATCGTCGTTCCCCCATTGTTTGATCTGGTTCAGGATCTCATCATTACAGGCTTTTAATTTTGCGGGATTTGGTGTGAGGAATATTCGCACAGGGCCAACATATTTTTCTGTCTGGTACTGGGCCACGACAAAAGGTGTCAGCCCTTTATCAACCAACGCCTGCTGCCACTTCGAGGAATTCATGCCGAGTATGGTAAAGAAAACATCGGCAGCTACCGTTGCAGGCGAATCATTGCGGGTGTCTGGCCCCTGCCACATATATATAGCTATAGGGGTTTGAGCAAGTGGAGACTCCATCACAAAATAATCAGTAGAGGTAAGCGGTAAGAACTCTGGTATGGGGAATTTTGTCTGTGGATCAAAACCGCTGCTTTCCCAACTGCCAAAAATATCTTTCGCTTTGGCAAAAGCATCTTCGTGTTTAACGTCTCCGCAAATAACCAGGAGGGAATTGTTCGGGAAATAATATTTGTTTTTGATGATCATCATTTTTTCCGGAGTCGCCGTATTGATCACCTCATGTATGCCGATAGGGTTTTTCCTGGTTATCAGATCGCCCCAGAGTTTTTTCTGACTTGCAAAAAATAACTGGGTTCCCGGGTCACTTTCGGCGCGTTGAAATTCCCCGTCTACAACGGGCCTCTCTTTCTTCATGTCCTCAACGCGGTAGATAGGAAACCGGATGGCTGCATTCATAAATTTCAGGCCTGCATTCAGACTGTCCTTGTCAAAAGTGAAGAAATAGTTCACCCGTTCGTCGCCGGTAGTGCCGTTCCAGATAGCGCCCAGTTCCTTGGTTCGTTTTAAAAATTTCTCCTGGTCGGGATAATCCTGATTTGCTTTGAAAAACATATGTTCAAAAAGATGGGAGAGCCCGCTATATTCAGGACCTTCTGTATACGCTCCGTTCTTTACCGCAATTTCAATCGTCGCCAGTGGAACCTTGTCATTTTCAATAACTACTATTTCAAGCCCATTGGGAAGCTTTTCCCAGTAATAGTGTTCAGGTAACCTGGGCTGTGCCCGGCCTGCTGTTGACAAAATACCCAATGTTAAAACGCAGAGGAGTTTTTTCATAAATCGAAATTTTTATTTACTGAATACTGTTAGAAATTGATCAAAGGTCTGTTTTACGAAACCTTACGCCTATAAAAAATATGTAAAGGATGATATACAAAACGGCAATTGAAAGATACAAAGGAACATGTTTTTCCCAAATTTCAATATTGCCGGGAGCCAACATTCGCCGGCCCAGTGGCTGGGGTATCAACCTGTCAGAAACTTCTTCGGGTAAATAATCAACCCATCCTACTTTAAACTTGTTCCTGCCGATAGCCACTACAAATTGTTCCACGATCATATAAAGAAAAAATATGCCCATGGCAAGTCCGGACCTCTTGATCAGCATGGCGAACAAAACAGCAATCAACGAATAGTCAAGCATTTCAACAAAATAGAATACGATGAACCGAAAATCCTCCCAGCCAGCTTTCGGTTGCGTTTCTTTGCGTGTAAGAAAACCGAAATACAAACAAGTAAGGGCAACAATGACAGTGACGAAAATTGTAAGTAAGAATACTTCGGTGAGTTTAATATATATAAATCTTGAACGGCTCCACCCGTCAATGATATTCTGCCGGTGAGTACGAAAAGAGTACTCATTGGTGAACAGGGTAATGATCAGTATGGCCGGCATAAACATCAGGATGCCTGCAAAGTAGGGCACGGTTCTCCACACATAAGGAAATGAAAAAGGAGCACCAAGAATACTCTGCCCGTTTATTTTTGGAAAATTGTTATCGGTTATATCGTAAACAACATAGTTGAAAGCCGGTATGCATATCGCAATAACGGCCAGTAATATCCAGAATGTTCTGTAATACTTCAGCTTCAGCCATTCAACTTTAAGAGTGTGCAGAAAATCACGCATTTCAGTTGCTTACGTTATTAGTGAGTTCTATAAATTCGGATTCCAGACTTTTTTTCTTTATTTGTAAAAAATTTAATATCACACCTTGTTCAAAACAATATTTATTTAACATCACCGCATCCGGGACACCGTCAAAATAAACCTGCAGAACATTTTGAAACTGGTTTATTTTTTTTACAGCCCGATAGTGTTCCAGCACTTCTCTGAGTTTATTCATATCAGGGGCAGCCACTTCCAGCCACTCCGCCTGGCTTAAAACGGATTGTATGTCGCCGGACCTGATCAGCACACCTTGTTGCAGAATGGCCACATGCGTGCATACTTTCTCTACTTCAGCGAGCAGGTGACTGGCCAGAATAATCGTTTTGCCCGCCGCCGCGAGTTCGATAATCAATTGCCGGATCTCGGCAATGCCGGATGGATCAAGACCGTTCGTAGGTTCATCAAATACCAATACCGCCGGATCCCCCAACAGACATGCTGCTATAGCGAGCCGCTGTTTCATTCCCAGTGAATACGTTTGAAATTTTGAATCCTTTCGTTCATATAACCGGACCAGCCTGATCACGCGTTCTATATCTTCCGGTGACTTGTGTTTTATGGAGGCTGTTATCTCCAGATTATGCTGTCCGGAGAGATAGTGATAGAAATTCGGAGTTTCCAGCAGTGTGCCGATATCCCTTCGTTGTTTTTCAGACGGAGGATTTCCAAACCAGGTATATTGACCGCTGTTCGCAGACAACACATCCATCACGATACCGAGTAACGTTGTTTTGCCGCTGCCGTTGGGACCCAGGATGCCAAAAACAGAACCTCCCGGAACGTCAAACGAAACGTCTTTTAATGCCCTTATACGGCCATAGGACTTCGAGATATTTTTTAAAGAAAGAATCGACGCCATAAATGGAGGGCTAAATTAGTGAATATAATGGCGAACAGCCGATCTAAGGGTGAGGCTGTTCTTTCCCGTGATAGATACTGGAAAAATCTCCAAGAACGGCAAATCCTTTGCTATTCCAGCTCAACTTTTGCAGGCGAAGCAGGTCGATATCCGTCTGTAATACCTTGCGGGTAAAAGGATTGATAGTTCCGCCGGGCTGAAGGGGTTCTGCAGCCGGATCATATTGATATATCGGGTCGCAGATGGTTCCCCGCGGATACATGATTCCTGGCTGCCCCATACCCCGGATATCGAGATTTTCAGGATGACTCAATCCAATCGTATGACCATATTCATGGGCGGCCGTCGTAGAATTATGCAGAAGATTATCCAGTTTAAAATATCCTGTGTTTGAACCGATGCCATCCACAAAGGATACGTGAACAGGTGATATTTCTTCAATTCTGAAATAGTTATTCCTGGGATTTATATTGAACCAAACTGAATCCGGAATCAGGTCTTTTTCGAAAAACCCGCGGATGATAAATTCAACAGAATGATAAACATGTTTCATGACCATCGTTCCGGATGGCCCGTTCCAGTGAACGGCTATATCGGATGCAATTCTTTCAGCCATGTCCTTCGACGCGGCGTCTCCATAGAAATAAAAATCCGAATGGATGAGGATTTTATGATCGGTTTTTAACCATTCCGCTTCTCCCATAAAAAATAAATGGAATAGTCAATGTAGGATTTCGGCCAACCTGCCATCCAGTTCGTCACCCCGCAAACCCTTGGCTACGATGATACCGTTTTTATCGATCAGGAAATTCATGGGAATGCCTTTAACGCCATATAAAGAAGCAGCATCATTCTGCCAGCCTTTCAAATCCGAAACCTGTGTCCAGTCCAGCCCGTCCTTTTTTATGGCCTGAAGCCATTCAGGTTTTGTTTCATCGAGTGAAACCCCGAAAATATCAAATCCCTTATTATGAAATTTATGAAATGCTTTTACAACATTTGGATTTTCCAGGCGGCAGGGCCCACACCAGCTGGCCCAGAAATCAAGGAGAACATATTTCCCCTTAAAAGAAGAAAGAGACACGGATTTTCCATCGGTATCGATGCTCGAAAAGTCCGGGGCCGGATTGCCAATGGCAGTCAGTTTTGTTTTTTCAACTATGTTTTGAAGCTCCTTTCCGAAATAAGTAATACGGACTGAAGTGTCGAGTCCCTGATATAAACTGTCAAGCTGCCCCAGCCGGGCGTTGTAGGAAAAGTTATTAAAAATAAGAAATGCTGAAACGACAGATTTTGGGTGTGACTTTGAATAGTCAGCAACAAGCTGTTTTTGTTCGGCGTCGATATTTTCATAGACCTTATCCAAGCTGTCCGTTGACTTTTTGTCTTTTTTATTATTGGCTGAATCATAGGCCTTTTCAACAGCCGACATCCGGTCCGTCAGAGGCTTGTCTGTCTCATTTTGAAAATAGTTGTATTCATCCTGCGAAGCGGTACCTGAAATCAATGCGAACCGAAGGGAATCTTTTTTAACCAGCATGGAGATCTTGCCATTTTCCAGGAAAAAAGTTTTTGCCTGATCGTCCAGGCTGATCCTGCACAACTCAGCCGTATCCGCCTTCCCGCTGAATTTAAAATATCCATGGTCCAGACTGGCAGAATCCGTTTTGCCGGTCTGCCGGTGAATAAGGTAAATGGTTCCTGAATCCTGACCCGTAACTTTTCCGATGATCGCATATACGGAGTCCTTTTTTTCTATTTTAACTGTCTGCACCCGCGCAGAATCACCATTGTTGCACGCAAATGCAAAAACGAACGGTATGCAGGAAATCCCGCGCAATAGTTTTTTCATGACTGTTTTAATTTCTGACCGGCTTCCCGGTTTTGATAACACTTTGTAATCTTTCCAGCGTTTTCTTTTCACCACAGAGTGACAGGAAAGCCTGTCTTTCCAGATCAAGCAGGTATTGTTCTGATACCTGAGCGGGTTCACTCAAGTCGCCGCCACACATCACATAGGCGAGCTTCCTGGCAACCAGTACATCATGCTCCGATGCATAATTTCCTCTCCACATTCCATGAATACCTGCATATAACGCTCCCAGCGCAGATCTTCCCAATACCTTTATATCTGTTCTTTGTATAGGAGCCGTATATCCGTCATGAAACATTTCCAAAACGGCTGTTTTTGCATCCGCAATACGCCGGTCCGGGTTGATCGAAACAAAATCCCTTTCTTTTTTGAAAATCCCCAGGTCGAATGCTTCCATGGCAGAAGTGGATACTTTTGCTGTGGCGATAGTAAAAAAGCGATTCTTCAGGGTTATGGTTTCGGGCTCATCGGCATGTAATTCATCAGAAGCCCTGAGCGTAAATTCTTTTGAGCCGCCACCACCAGGGATCAGACCAACCCCTAATTCCACAAGACCGATATAGGTCTCGGCAGCAGGCACTACTTTGTCTGCATGCAGACTCAGCTCACAGGCTCCCCCCAGTGTAAGTCCTTGTGGCGCAACAACCACAGGGATGGAAGAATACCGGGCACGCATAACAATATTCTGAAACATTCTGACGGCCATATCCAGTTCCTCATATTCCTGGTCAACTGCTAACATAAATATCATTCCAAGATTGGCGCCGGCAGAAAAATTCTGCGCTTCATTTGCGATGACAAGGCCTTTGTATTTTTCTTCTGCCATCCCGATGCCCCGCTGTATACCTTCCAGCACCTCACCGCCGATCGTTCCGAGTTTGGTGTACCACTCAAGTCCCAACACATCATCACCCAAATGATACAGGTGTGCTACCGAATTTTTCCAAATCGTCTGGTTTACGAAATTCCGCATTACAATAAAAGCACGCGGATCTCCGGTAACGGCGGAAATATATTTCTTCTTTCCGGGTGAGTAAGAAAACTTTTCGCCCTTCTCCACTTTGTAAAAACTGTCAAACCCGTTTGCCAGCATTTCTTTGACCCAGGGTGCAACCGTATACCGGGCAGTTTCCATTTTTTTTATTGTTTCCTGCACGCCAAAAACATCCCATGTTTCAAAAGCTCCGGATTCCCAACCGAATCCGGCACGCATGGCGTCGTCTACCCGGTAAATTTCATCACTGATTTCAGGGATCCGGTGTGATACATAAGCAAAGAGCTCATAATGAAACTGGCGGTAAAAGTCGCCCGATTTGTCTTTCGCCCCGATTAATATTTTTAATCTTTCTCTCAGATCATCCACTGGTTTGGCAGCCTCCAATCCCGGAAAGGAGGTTCTTTCACGGGGTTTATATTCGAATGTTTTCAGATCGAGCGTGAATATTTCCCTTTCTCCTTTTTCTGATTTTCTTTTGGAGAAAAATCCTTGTCCCGTCTTATCTCCAAGCCAGTTATTAGCAATCATTTTGTCCAGCCAGGTAGGAATCTGAAATGTATCTCTTGCTTCGTCTGATGGACAATTATCATACACCCCCTTCGCCACTTTCACGAGGGTATCAAGTCCGACCACATCCGCAGTTCGGAAAGTGGCAGATTTTGGGCGTCCGATGATGGGTCCGGTAAGAGATTCGACCTGATCAATCGTCAGACCCAGTTTATCCATGAGTTTAAAAATCGCCATAATGCCGAAAACACCCACCCGGTTGGCGATAAAGGCAGGACTGTCTTTACAAAGCACGGTTGTTTTGCCCAGGTTCAGGTCTCCGTATTCAAGAAGAAACTGAACGACACCCGGATCAGTATCTGCTGTCGGAATGATTTCAAGGAGACGCAGATATCGGGGCGGATTGAAAAAATGGGTTCCACAAAAATGCTTTTTAAAATCATCCGACCTCCCTTCGTTCATCAGGTGAATCGGAATACCGGAAGTATTGGAAGTGACCAGCGTTCCTGGCCTGCGCCATTTTTCAACTTCAGCGAACATGGCGGTTTTTATGTCGAGTTTTTCCACAACAACTTCTACAATCCAGTCGCAGTCGGCGATATCCTTCATATTATCACTGAAGTTGCCTGTCCTGATGCGCTTTACAACGTCTGCGGCGTATACCGGCGATGGATTTGATTTAATAGTCGATGTCAGTGCATCCTGTACAATGCGGTTTTTTACCAATGGATGGTCAAGTGTAAGTTTTTTTGATTTCTCCTGTTCTGTTAGTTCGACCGGTGCGCGGTCCATCAATAAAACGGGTATTCCGGTCCCGGCAAAGTGACAGGCAATCCGGGAGCCCATCACACCACTTCCCAGCACAGCAATTTTGCGGATGACTCTTTTCATAATAGAATCAGTTTTTTATTTATTTACCCGATACCTCTGCCACTCAGCGTCTACCTGACTTCTGAACCTGCTGAAATTTTTTCATCCGGGGCGATGAAGATCAATTTACCCGTCGCGTCTTCCGCCATCAGGATCATGCCATTGCTTTCAATGCCTTTCATTTTTCGCGGTGCAAGATTGGCTACCACCACCACCTGTTTGCCGACAATATCTTCGGCTTTAAAATGCAGGGCGATCCCCGATACAATCGTTCTTTTTTCCGTACCCATGTCCACTTCCAGTTTCAGGAGTTTATCTGCCTTGGCAACTTTTTCTGCAGCGAGGATAACACCTGTCCGCAATTCCAGTTTCTCAAAATCTGTATACTGAATTTCCTGTTTTTTTTCCGGTACCGCTGAAGCCGATGCGGCGGGTTCAACGGGGTTTATCGCGTTCTGCTGCAACTTAACCGTTTGTTTCTGTATTTCTGAGTCTTCAATTTTTCTGAATAACAACTCCGGAGCACGCAGACTGTATCCCGTTTTCAGCAGGTCTGTTTTACCCGCGTTTTCCCATTCCAATATCCTGTCCACCACCTTCATCATAAACAACATTTTTTTTGATGTTGAAGGAAGAAACGGGTTGATCAGGATTGCCAGGTTCGCCGTCAGTTGAAGACAGAGATATAAACAATTATCTATTTTTTCCTGGTCCTCTGTGATGATGGTTTCCTTTCCCCCCTTTTTCCATGGTTCTTTCTCCTGCAGGTATTTATTTCCCTTTCTTGCCAGGTCAATCACCAGATATAACGCATCCCGGAATTTAAATGTTTCAAGGGCATTTTCTACAGCCTCTTTTGTTTGCCTGATCTGACTCATGAGTTCTGTATCGGCATCATCTTTTATTTTTTCATGAAACACGGGAACTTTTCCTCCGCACAATTTGTGCATCAGAACAAACGTCCGGTTCACAAAATTTCCGAATATAGCTACCAGCTCGCTGTTATTTCTGTCCTGAAAATCCTTCCATGTAAAATCATTATCCTTGGTTTCAGGCGCATTGGCACAGAGTACATACCGCAACACATCTTCGCAGCCCGGAAAATCCTCAATATATTCATGGACCCAGACAGCCCAGTTCCGGCTCGTCGATACTTTTTCGCCTTCAATATTTAAAAATTCATTGGCCGGTACATTTTCAGGTAAAACATAATGACCATGTGCCTTCAGCATGGCGGGGAAAATAATGCAATGAAAAACGATATTATCCTTGCCGATAAATGAATCAGCTTGGTATCGGGCTGCTGCCAGTAGTCCGCCCATTTCGGAGTGAGCTCCTTGGTAGCCGAAATGTAGCCGATGGGCGCGTCGAACCAGACGTATAAAACTTTTCCTTCGGCTCCGGGCAGCGGCACTTTGATTCCCCAGTTGCTGTCGCGCGTCATGGCACGGCTCTGCAGGCCATTGTCGAGCCAGCTTTTGCATTGGCCGTATACATTATTCTTCCACTCCGTATGCCCGTTCAAGATCCATTCTTTCAGAAATAATTCATAATGCTGCAATGGAAAATACCAGTGTTTGGTTTTTCGTTTAACAGGAACAGCATCACTCAGGGTACTTCTTGGATTGATCAGCAATTCGGGACTTAATGAAGAACCGCAGCGCTCACACTGATCACCGAATGCATTGGGGTTTCCGCAGACCGGGCAGGTACCTGTGATATAACGGTCAGCGAGAAATGTTTTGGATTCCTCGTCATAATATTGTTCGGTTTCCTTTTCTTCAAAAATCTGTTCATCATATAATTTCTTAAAGAAACCGGACGCTGTTTCATGGTGAACCGGGTTTGAGGTACGCGAATAGATGTCGAATGAAATAAACATCTGCTCAAAGCTTTTTTTGATCAGGGCGTGATATTTATCTACTACCTGCTGTGGGCTGATGCCTTCTTTCAGGGCCCGTATGGTGATTGGCACACCGTGTTCGTCGCTGCCCCCGATAAAAAGAATATCTCTCTTACGGGCGCGCTGATAGCGCACGTAAATATCGGCAGGGATATAGCAACCTGCAAGATGACCGATATGAACCGGGCCATTTGCATAGGGAAGAGCGGCCGTTACAAGGATGCGGTTGAATTCTTTCATGGTTTGATTACGGAGCGGTCTCCGCAAGGACTGCAAAAATACATGAAAGAAGCTGAACGTCTGGG
>Ga0066787_10000013_pt1 | contig 27631 bp, 31 predicted proteins | sample OrgsoiDNA2013047_FD_70942 | JGI IMG/M metagenome (GOLD analysis project Ga0066787, IMG submission 70942) | Permafrost soil microbial communities from the Arctic, to analyse light accelerated degradation of dissolved organic matter (DOM) -... | ecosystem: Environmental > Terrestrial > Soil >...
TACTGATCGTTCATCTTTGTTGTAGTGAAAACCAACTATTGCCTGTATAATATACTACAAAAATAAAAAATAGTTATTAACAGTCTTTTAGCCAAAGAAAAAGCTGGTCTCGTTAAACCCGGGCTTCCAAAATCACTCTAATAAACAGGAATAAAACATCCGTTTAACCAGTTAAAAATGCCCGTTATGAAAAAGAAATATGTACTGATTCTTGCGCTGGTCGCCATAATGGCCACCATGTTCAGCAGTTGTGTGGTCGGCTACCGGCCCTATCATCCCTACTATCCGCACCCGCACTATTACCGTTACTAGCATAAAGGGATCTGAAGCTGAGATAAGAGTCCCGCTGCCGGCCTTTTGTTCAATCATGATTGTGGAGCCGTCTGTATCGTTCCGGCGAACAGGAATAGTATTGTTTAAATAATTTACCGAATGACGACAAATCACTGTACCCTACCATCGAACAGATATCGGTGATGGGCAACCGTTTTCCGGATTCGAGTTGTTCTTTTGCTGCCTGCATTCTTTTACCGATCAGGTATTGCCGGGGCGTAACCTTGTAATAGTTCTTAAACTGTCTCAAGAAATATGAACTGTTCAGATAACATACCCTGGCCAGCTCTTCCAGCGAAAGATCACGGTCATAACAGGAATCGATATAATCCTTCGCCCGGGTCAGCCGCTTATACAACTCCCTTTGTGTGGACAGCCTGATTTTCGGAACGGACCTTATATTTTTATTCAATTGCTTTTGCTGTTTAAACAGGTGCTCAAGGATCTGACGGTACAAATATTCGATGGCGTTTTTGTAAGGGGATTCGTCAAAAATAATTTTTCTTAACTCATTGATCATACAGGTCATCTCATCATCAAAAACATACCGTTGTTCACCAAACACCGCCTGCTTTCTCTCATACCCGGAATTGCAAATATTAAAATCGTCCGTTTCGAGGAGTCCGGATGCCATTTCATTTATCAGCGAAGGAGAGAAATTTATAGAAAAGGATTCCACTTTTGTTTCGGAATCGATACAGCTGCTATAATAATTTCCCTCATTCAGGATCAGGTACTTTTTGTTGTTAATCGCAATTTCCCCACCGTTCACCCTGAAGTATTCATTTCCATTGAAAGCACATTTTAAAGACAATGGCCCCCAGTGTTCCGGATAATGGACAGACCTTGTTTCGTCGTGAATAACTACGTTTGACAAAACAAATTTCCGGTTGTAATCTTCCATATTAAACCCGTTACGGTTAAAATCCGGGAAGGAAGTGATGATTTCGCAAAACCCATTCGGCATGATATATCATGTTTACCCATCAATGTAAACATTAATCATGCAATCAATATTCGAATTGGATAAAAGGTAATAACGACGGACGATCGAAATCACTTCGTCTTTTTCTTCCTGACATAGATCAGGTCATACACCGGCTGGTATGTTTTACCACTGTCAGTGGAAATATCCTGGTACTGTCGTACTTTGTCCGGCCCAAGATCATAAAAAATAAAATTCCCGATGGCATCCTGGTTGTTTTTTGTCGTCTGGTATGTGAACCGCATGGCGCTGTCCCTGTATTCGCCGGCAATATATCTTTGTATATCCAGTGAGGGCACTTCCACACCGGACGAACCGACCCAGTCTTGTTCCCAATGGCCCTTTGCACCATCATAATAATTTATACTCTTACCGGAGTAGGGAGCCAGGGTACTGAAATAGTTTTCCAGGATGGCACACCCGCCGGAGATTTTCTGAATGGAACTTTTCCCCACCAACAGATTCGTTATATGATTGTAAACATCCCACTCCCCGATCCAAAAATCAAATTTTCTTGCCGCACTGTCAGCAGTGCACGGGTATGCGGTCTTATAGGCCTTATTGTATAAATCCTTAAACCTGGTTTCGTTCCTTACCAGATTAAATTCACGGCAAGTATCCATCTCCGCCAGATTGGAATACCCGGCCGTCACTGCGCTGTCCAGGTGTCTGATGGCTTCCGCTTTATAGTTCAGCAAACAAAAGGTCCTCGAGATCCGGGATTCGCTCACGGATTTCAGGAAAGGAGTAGGATTTAGCTGGAGAACTTTGTTATAATTCGTCAGCGCTTCATTATAAAGCCCGAGATTCTGATCGCAATATCCCAGACGCCCGTATGTTAATGCGTTTTTTGAGGTATCTGCCAGATACTTACGATACTTTCCCCTGGCGGCCGACCAGTTTTTTTTGATAAAAAAATCATCTCCCGCGGATAAAATAGTCTTCGCATCGTTCTGCGCCCCGGAAGGAAAAGATTTCATTAAAAAGAAAGACAGGAAACAAAGAAAAGGGATTGCACACTGCCGGCTGAATATTTTCATACTTGTCGCAATTTTGAAAACCGCAAGCTGCTGCGCGGCGTTCCGGTTTTATTCAAATTTTGCTCCAAGTAAAGGCAATCCCGGCAAACCGATTGGGTAGTAATTGACTTTTTCTATAAATTCTTCCCGCCACGACAAAAAAAAAGTCCCGCTGTTTTGCAGCGGGACCCATTCTTTTATTTGACTAATTATTATCTGTGTCTTGGGAAGAAATAGGACAACGATCCGAGCATCAGGTAAGGCACCACGATGATAAAAACAGATATCACAAGATCCCTTTGTTTATTCGGATTCCGATCCCACCCTTCTTCATATTTTCCAAAAATTTTCCGGTCGCTTTCATTTACGATAAAAATATAACTAAAGATCATGGCTGTAAACAGGTAAACGAATGCGGCAAAAAAAATCGACCCTGATTTCGAACTAAACCATGAGTGCCTGATCAGCCGCAGGTAGACCGCTTCGAGAAAGAGTATCCATCCGCCAACGGATAGGGAGAACAGGTACATGGCCTGTATCCGCGCATAAAAATCCTGCGCGCTTAACGATCGCCGGTAAAAATGATTATAGATGTTGAAGTACAGATATTCTATCGGTTTCATCGGGTTGGGTTTGGATTAAATAGTTTTCAGTGTACCCGTATAAAACGTTTTTTAGTGGCGATCCCATACAGTTAAATCAAGAAAAAGTCAAAAAAAACATCGAATTAAATTAGGATTTCCAAAAATGGGAATTGACAGCGCTTAACGAGGCTTACCCGCTCTTTTTCGCCTTTTCGGTATATTTATACATAACTCATCATTTATGAAATCACTGATTACTGCTCTTTTATTCATGTCATTTTTTCTTTCGGGTACGGCCCAACTCAGTTCTCCCGATATCATTCAGACAAAAATGGGTGCCTTGACGATCCAGCCTGTAAAACATGCCAGTCTGATCATGACGGTTAATGGTGTGACCATCTATGCCGATCCCTCGGGCACCGATCTTTTTAAGGGAATGGCGGCTCCGGATATCATCCTCGTTACTGATATTCACGGTGACCATTTCGATGTGAAAACCCTCGAGGCCGTAAAGAAATCCTCTACCCAGCTGATCGTACCGCAGGTGGTGGCGGATAAATTGCCGGACACGGACAAGGCACATCTCGTGATCCTGAAGAACGGAGATCAGACCACACAGTCCGGAATTTCAATCCGGGCCATTCCGATGTATAATCTACCCGAAAGTCCGACTGCGATGCATACCAAGGGGCGCGGGAATGGATATGTACTCGATATCGGAGGAAAGCTTATTTATCTTTCCGGCGACACCCAGGGAATTCCTGAAATGCGCTCACTGAAGGATATCGATGTGGCCTTTGTCTGCATGAACCTGCCCTATACCATGGATGTAAAAGAAGCCGCGGATGCAGTGCTGGCATTCAAGCCCAAAATCGTGTATCCATATCATTACCGCGGCCAGGGAGGCTTGAGTGATATCAATGCATTTAAGACCCTGGTGGAGGCAGGCGATAAAAATATTGAAGTCAGGATCCGTAACTGGTATCCGAACTAACCGTTGACAGACCTTTTACTGCTTTGTCACGTTCCATTTATTTTCGGGACGATCGGTGCCCTGCATCTTTGTGTCGCTCATGATGAGGCCGAACCAAACTTCGTCGTCACCACCGGCGGTGCGGATCGTTACGCCGGATGCTGAACGAGTATAGGTGTATGAGACCGGCGTCAAGCCATCGAAGCCGATATCGACCTTGGAGCCTGCACTAAATACCATCGTGATCGGATAGGTGCTGCCGATCTTGTCGTAAAACGTGCCCTTCCAGGTGCTGCCATCCAGTGACTGCTCGCTCGTGCTGGTCATGAGTTGGCCGTTATTGACGACCGACGTATTATTGGTTTTAATATTCGTCATTTTGTTATCTCCCGTTAAATCGGCTGTGACCACGATGCTACCGGGTCCAAAATCCATGGTCAGGTGATTACCGCTGAGCGACCATGTCCCTTTATATTCCCCCAGGCTCTGGTTCCATGTAATGGATTTATCGGTATTGAAATGTGCGCTGTAATATTCGCTCGAATCCCCCGCATAGGTAAACATGCCCCACCAGTTTTTATCGTTGATGGAAGCCGCTGAATTATTAGAAGAATTATTGTCTTTTTTACAGCCCGTTAAAAACAGGACGACTCCAAGGATGATCATCGCGATCCGGAAATACTTTTTCATTTGTTTCAATTTAAGATGTAAGGTTATTTTGTTCCCGTTTCAAATCTACCGGATAGCGTTGCACACGCGCCGGTCAATCGCCCAACTACCATTTAAATAGATGAACGCCCCGAAATGAAATGCGAAACGCCACCCGCCATTCATTCATCTATTTAAATGGTAGTTCATCGATTCAATTCCTGCTGCGTATTTCCATCATGTAGTTTTGAAACATCAAACGCCAATGATATTTTCCTGTTTCCTGATTTCTTAAAAATTTAAAATATACATATGCGATGTCTTGGTCCCCTGCTTCTCTTCGGAGTCCTGGTCCTTTTCAATAACTGCACCGGTCGGACGGGTTCCGCTGTGGAGGCGCAGAAACTGGCTAATCAGATCCTGGTGAAAAACGCAGTTCCCGGCGAATCACCAAATGCGAATCTGTTTATGAAAGCCGTCATCGATGACAAGGAGTGGACCGCCGACAAACTGATCCCGGATGAAGACGCCAGGAGCAACAGCTATCGTGTGACAGGCTCAGCGAACAGCACGACCATCGGATTCTATGTGTATGTGCCGCATATTAAAGTGGGTGACACGCACAATTTCGGCGAGGGCAATGCAGTCGATTTTATTACCGATGACGAAAACAGTTTTTATGGCGGCAGGAGCGGAAAATTCGAAGTGACCAAACTAGATGATGACGGTTTTGAAGGCAGGTTTTATTTTACCGCGTCTACGGTATCTGCGGCAAAAAAACATGAAGTGACTGAAGGCGTCCTCCGGTTCCCATGGGCAAAAAGGAAATGATGCGGGAGCAGATCAGCCCTGCCTCAAAGCGTAAATGAATTCATTTGGCTGAACGGTATTGTCGAGGAAAGACAGATCCGGATCCAGGTATTCCTTTCTGCCGAACCACTTTTTTTTCCGGTAGAAAAGCCAGCCATGGGGCTGACCCGGAGTTCTCAGATAGTGAATCGGATGTTGTTCGTTCTTATCGTTGTAGTCGTTGATAAAAATAAAAAACAACTGTCCCAGCGACATGTTCAAAGGTGCTTTCGCAGTGAAATTGGTTTGTGTCGCATCACCGGGATGCTTGTTGAAAACGAAAGAAACAACCTCTATCCGCGAAAGATCGATCATGTCCAGGTCCGGCATTTCTTCGTTCAGCGGGTAATACCAGTTCTTGAAAACCGGAGAAGGGATATCGAAAAAAAAGCGAAAAACCTGACCGCTGATAAACGGGACGATGAATGGTAGTATATACGTGAGAAACCGGTAATCCAGGCCGATAAAATAAAAAGCGATTGCGGCTGCCCCGGCGCCGGCCAGCATGATTAAAACACTAAACCCTAAACCCTTCCAGAAATCACCGAGGCTGATCTGCGGAACGAACCGGTACATCAAAAAAATATGCGCGATACCCAACATCAAAACCAGGACCTGTGCAAAATAAAAATACGTGTCTGCCGCACCCGTATCCGCCCATTGAAGCAAACCGGCGCAACCCAATAATAACACCAGTATGATCGCATATAACACAGGCCTTTTGCCAAACTTTTTTACTAACCCTTTATCGGCCATATATGCATGAAATTGAATTGACCCGGATGTAATTTATAAAAAACCGCTTAATCACCATAACAAAGATTCCCTGACAACAAAAACAAATTTTAAACCCGAAAAACGCTTTTATATGAATATCAAAAACATCTCTTTTTCTGCCATTTTACTCCTGTCAGCGCTCATGAGCCGTGCACAGACCGAAATCACCGATTCAAAATTTTATATCAAAGCCTACGGCGGATACGGTTTCCTGACCCCCGGATCCTACCGGTTACTGACGATGAATTCAATCAGCGGCGAATTCTCGCAGAGTAAACAGGGTCTGGGTAACGGGGTTCGCTTTGGCGGAGGGATTGGCGTGATCGCCAGCGACTTTCTGAATATCGGTGTTGACGTGGACTACCTGTCAGGATCGAAAATGTCGGGAAGCGCAACCACCATCAATCCCGCGCGATATTCCTTTCTCGGGAAAACAGAAATGAGCTATACCGCATTATCCATTACACCGCATGTCATATTCAAGGCACTTTCAAAACCGGATTACCTGATCTATAATAAACTCGGTATCCTGCTGAACCTGCCCATGGAGCTGAAACAAAATTTATCAGATACTTCCTATGGCGACTTTGAAGGATCATGGAATTCGCAGGTCGAGAAAAGAGTATTTAAAGTGGGCCTGACGGTCGGACTGAATGTAGCCCTCGGCGTACAGGTCAGGCTGACTGATAAACTAAGGGGGTTCAGTGAAATTTTTGCCAATTACCTTGTGCTTTCGCCAACCGATTTAAATGTAACGTCAAACGGTGTAAATAAGGCGCCAGGTGGTACTCCAACTCCTTTCAGCAACACCAGCCATACTGTTTATGTGAAAGACGGAACGGTTGCGACTTCGTCTGACGGAACACAAACCCAGCCCGTTTCCGGAAACCAGTTCAATATGAATACCATTGGGATAAACATCGGGGTCTCTTACAGATTCTAAACATGCAACATCATTTTTACAGGCTGCCGCTGAGACTCGATCAGGTGATCCAGAAAAAAAAACTGCCAACCTGTTCACTCATGCATTCGATTGCCCAGAATCTTCACCTCATTATTTCCACCTACCGGGGAGAAGCAGCTTATTCGGATGAATTCGGCTGTAGTTTATGGGACGAGGAATTCAATATCCAGCTGAATACAGGCTGGAAGGAAACGCTGATCGATTCACTGAAACAGTCCGTCGGCCGGTTTGAAAAAAGACTCCTGCTCCAGGACGTGAAAGTCCTGATGCAGGAACAGAACGAATTGCTGAAAGAAGGGAATCTGAGAGTCAGAAAGTGTTTGCATATCGAAATCAGGGGATTCATAAAAAAGACAAACGAACCATTTCATTTCAGGGATATTATTTTCATTTCGCCACTGGCACAGAAATAAAAAAAATCATGGAACCCCTAAACCAGACTGAAAGACGAACATCCATCAATACATTCATCGGCATCTATTCCTTTTCCCTGCTAGCTGTGATCCTGGCAGTTTATTTTCTGTTCAACACGCCTGCGGCGATTTTCAAAAACAAGATCCGGGTGTACAAAAACACGGAGGAGGAACAACTGCAACTGCTCGCAAAGATCGAGCGGATGAATATGAACCTGAAGAATATTATCCGTGCAGATGAACAATACCTGAGCAGTACGAATGAATTTGAAAAAGGCGGCCTGCTGGGCAACCTGCAGGAATACCAGAAAAATGTCAACGACGCCCTTGTCGATCTGAAAAATGACAGTGCATTGTTTGCATCGCCGGTTTCAAAAAAAGAATCCTATAATTATATCAGCGCGTTCAACGCCGTGGTGGCCTACCGCAACACCATTACGGCGCTACAGAAATCGCTGGAAGGAAAAGGCGGAGACGCGTCGGAACTACTGAAGGTCAAATCGCAGCTCGACCTTTGTTCACAGCAACTGGAAATATGCAAGATGCTGGCTGCAAAACCGGCTGCAGCCCCGGCCCCGTCCGGGGGAGGCGGTGGCGCCAGTTCCAAAGAAGCGGAGCTGCAAAAGACGCTGGACAAATGCCAGGCCGATCTGACCGCCTGTCAGAAGGCAAAAGCCGGCACAGTCGTTCCTGCTCCTATAGAATCCGCCAATACATTTACCGAGACTAAAAGAGCGCAGATCCTTTTCGACGAGGGACAGGAGTTGTATACCATGGCCGAAAAAACAAAGAACCTCATCGAGCGAAGAGGCATTCTTTCATCCTCAAAACAACTTTTACAAAAAGCAGTTCCTGCTTTTACCGAAAAAGACAAGTTGAATAAATTAATCAACCAGATCGATACAGAAGTGAAAAAATTATCCAATATGGGATAGTTCATACCCGAACCCATTTTCTTAACGCCTCTAATCATGATGATACTATGGCATTCCCCGAAGAAGTAAAAAAAGCAATAGCCATCGCCAGATCGCTTGCTAAAGAATACCGGAGCGAAAATTTTGGTTCGGCCCATTTACTGATGGCTATCCTTCACAATGAAATCGGCCTCGCCTCCTGGCTCGCATCCATTCAGAAAGACATTCATTTCATGCGCGAATGGGCCGAGATCCGCATGGAAAATTATCCCAGATCGGCAAAGACGCCGGAGAACCCTTCTGCAGATGCCGCAGTAGCCACCACACTGGAACTGGCGGACCTGATTGCCCTTCAATTAAACCATGATTATACGGATGCCGTCAGCATTTTTATTGCGCTGCTGAAACCCGGAGTCGCTTTTACCCCCGACCAACTGAAAACATTTCCGGTGACGCAGAAAGAAATCATGGCCGCCGCCGTAGAAGAGAATAGTCTGCAGGACACGATCAAACCGGGCACAACTGCGGGGCCGGATGGAAAAACAGAAACAGAAAATCCAACGGCGAACGCATTATACAAATACTGTCTCGATAAAACTGCGCTCGCCGAAGATGATAACCTCGACCCGATCACGGGTCGTGACAAGGAACTGCGTATGCTGCTGGAGGTATTGGGAAGAAGAACAAAACCCAATGTCATCATCGTTGGTGAACCCGGCGTTGGCAAAACGGCACTGATCGACGGATTCGCCCAGCTGATCGTGCAGGGAAAAGTGCCGACCATTTTACAACACGCAAGACTATTTGAACTGGATACCGGTGCCCTGGTGGCCGGCGCTTCTTACAAAGGAGAAGTGGAAGAGCGCATAAAAAATATCATCCGGGAGATCAAACAATATGAAAAAGCCATCCTCTTTATCGATGAAATCCATTCCCTGCTCGACAGTAAGGGAGCCATCGGAACCGGCGTGGTGAACCTGTTGAAACCGGAACTAGCCAGGGGCGAACTAACGCTTATCGGAGCCACAACAAATGAAGAATACAGAAAATATATCGAATCCGATGAGGCTTTCAGCAGGCGTTTTGAGCTGGTCCGGGTGGAAGAACCCGATATTCCGGCTGCCGTGAATATGCTCAAACAAATCGTAGGGCTCTATGAAACACATCACGCACTCAAAGTAGAACCCGATGCACTGATCGAATCAGCCATCATGGCCAAACGGTATTCCAAGGAACGCCGGTTACCCGATTCGGCGGTCGACCTGATGGACCGAACCATGGCCGCCATAAAAATGATGGGTGATACGTCTGCGAAGGAGCTCTGCGCGATAAAGAGCCGGCTGGATATCATCACCAAAACGCACGCGCATGATAAAGACAGCCTTATGGTTGAATTGAAATCCTGTCACAATGAATTAAAGGACAAATTGAGTCCGATCCTGCTAAATAAACTGGAAGAAGGCGATGAGCAACAGGACCCGGACCTGGAAATCCCGGAGGCCTTTGCGGAACACCTGCAATCCCTGATCAGTAAATTATCCGGTTTTGCCGGTGAAAAAAAAGAAACAGTTACCAAACAGGATATTGCCGCCATCATATCATATAAAACCGGTATACCCCTTGGAAAAATTCAGAGCCGGGAAAGAGAAAAATTACTCGGTGTTGCTGATGTACTGAAAAAAAGAGTCGTTGGCCAGGATCATGCGATCAAAGCGGTGTCGGAAGCCATTCTGGAATCCAGGTCGGGACTGATAAAAGCGGGCCAGCCCATCGCTTCATTTTTCCTGCTGGGTCCTACGGGCACAGGAAAAACCGAACTCGCAAAATCGCTCGCGGATTATCTTTTTAATGATGAATCCTACCTGATCCGCTTCGACATGTCTGAATTCAAAGAGGAACATTCAGCGGCCCTCCTCTATGGCGCTCCTCCCGGATATGTCGGTTATGAAGAAGGTGGTGTGCTTGTCAACAAGATCCGTCAGAAACCATATTCCGTGGTGCTGTTCGATGAAATCGAAAAAGCGCATCCGTCTGTTTTTGATATTTTTCTCCAGATACTCGATGAAGGAAAATTACACGATCGCCTCGGCAAGGAAGGCGATTTCTCCAATGCGATCATTCTGTTCACGTCCAATATCGGAAGCGAGATCATCGCCGAGAGATTTAGCAAACAACAGGTGCCTTCCACCAACGAAATGATGGATATCATGACAAAATATTTCAGGCCCGAGTTCCTGGCCAGACTCACGGAAATCGTACCGTTCGCGCCCATTTCGGAAGAAAACGTGGTCAGGATTTTTGATATTCATTTGAAAAGTCTCACGGATCCGCTGCAAAAACAGGGCGTGTCGATGACGATCAGTCCGGAGGCAAAGAAATTCCTGTCCCTCTCCGGATTTACACCTAAATATGGCGCGCGCCAGATAAAAGGTGTCATCCGGAACCAGCTGCGCAGACCCATCTCGCGGATGATTATCGGGGGAAGCCTCGTCAGGGGGAATAACCTGAAAATATCGATGAAAGAATCAGCCGTCCCCGAATTGTCGTGGGATATTGAATGATTGCATTCATCTATTTAAATGGTAGTTAAGCGATATAATTATTTGCCGGTTCAGTTAAGATTTATGTTTACCACAGATTATTTTATTCATCACATTTAAACCTCACGCACATGTTTAATTATGATATCGGCGGCCAGGAAAGAAAAATCGAAGTAAACGAAGGTATTGCCGACATACCGCAAAACCGTACACTGCTCATCGAAAAGCTGACCGACGAGGCGCCGCTTTCACCGCAGATCATTCCGGATCTGAAAAGCATCAATGATGTCTTTGGTTTTTTCAAACCGGCGAAGGAAGTTGAATTTGAAACAGCCGACGGTGCGGGCCGGAAAGAACAATTACACTTCAACTCACTTGGCAATTTCGGAAAACAGGGCATCACCAGGCAAAGTACATATCTGAATGAACTGAGCCACCAGTGTGAGGATCTGCAGAAATTCGTAAAACAGTTAAGGACAAATAAGATCCTGAGAACATTGCTGGAAAATAAAGAAGCAAAATCGGCTTATCTGTCCTGCATCCAGTCACTCATCACAGAAATGGAACAATCAGCTTAACCCTTATAATTTACTAACATGGCAAGCGAAGAAAAACAAATACAGGCAACCCCTCCTTCCGCGCGGGAAACCATTAAAGCACTTCCGGTAGAACAAGCCAGCGCGGCGCTGGTAAAATATGGCGGTTTCGGAATCGTTGAAACCACTATCGACGGTGCACAAAACCTGAACCCGGAAAAGAAAGCCAGGAAAAAAATCTTTCTTTCGGAAGAATCGAAAAAAGAGGAACGGTCGGCCCTCAAATTAAGATTGGAAAATATCATCGAGCTGCTGTCGACCTCTGATTCTGTTTCCGAACTTGTTGAAAATGCGCAGACCAAAGCAGACAACGCGCAAACGCTGCTTAACAAAAACCTGAAAAACGCACTGGAAGCTACGCGGGAACTGGAACGCACATACCGGTCGGTTAATAACTTCTATAAGAATACCGACCAGGACAAGGCGAAAGGTGTATATATCATGAATGCAGGTATGGAACAACTCTCCGACCTCGACAACACGGTATTCATCGATGCCGTTTCGGAAGAACTCACCCAAAATTACGACCGCCTCGACCTGCGTGATAATTATTCGATACTCGCACTACCCGGATACCTGGGCTCTAAAAAAGCAGTGGACAAATGGGCGAGGATCGCGCACAAGAATAAAGTTATGCTCGTGACCGACTTCGAACACCTGGACGGAGCGGATGATGTGCTTGATCTTTTCGAATCCGCAAACCTCACCGGCGGAGATGCCTATTTGTCAAACGTGATGATGACCTGCAACTGGCTGGTGGGAAGGGGCAAACAACAGGATGTTGGAGAAGAAGAAGATTTATTTGTTCCGCCATCCACGGCACTCGCGGGAAAAGTGTATAGCACACTGATGTCGCAGGTGGCTGCCGGACGAAAACATGGCGCACTGAATGAAATTGACGGAGTCAAATTTCCTTTGAAAAAAAGCGAAATAGCCCAATTGGAAAAACTGGGACTGGTTCCCATGGTCAATGAATATGGAAAAGTAATGCCCTTCTCAGCAAAAACGCTGTTTAACGGCGATAATATCGGTCTGCAGACTTATTCTGTGGTGCGTGTATTTGATTACGTGATCAAAGTGCTGATCGATTTTCTGAACCGGAGGGCGTTTGAGAATTTCAATGTCAATACCCGTATGGATCTTCAGAAACAGATGGTAAAATTCCTCGACAGCATAGCGGGGCCGGGAAAACTGATTGAAAAATTCAAGATCATCCGGTTCGAACAGGACCCGAAACAAAAAGACAGGATCTTCCTGGATATTCATATGACACCATATTTCCCTGCAAAAAATTTCATGATTAAACTTGACGGACATAAAGGCGACGACCCGGATTCAGCAGAATGGCAGGCAGAATATGAACAGAATAAATAACTATCATAATCATGGCATTCAGCGCAGACCTGACGGTCGACAATAAAGTATTTCCGGTGCGGGATTTTTATCTCTCGGTATTGAGAGAAACCACACCCAAGGGACAACCCAGTTCGCCGCCCTCCTGGATCCTGGATGTGACCATTGAAGCGGTAAATGACACCACCATAACACAATGGATGATTGATCCCGACAAACAGGTGGATGGCAGCCTGGTCATTTACAAAACCGAGGGCGAGGGTAAGCTGAAAAAAATTGAATTCAAGAACAGCAATTGTTTCACCATGATCGACCGGTTCATCCCGGAATTTTCGGAAACAAGTTGCTTTATCCGGATCGCAGGATCAGAAATCAAAGTGGGCACAGCAAAACTGGCTGCTGACGAATAAATTTCGGGCAACCGGCAAAATAATCACTATGGCCTCAGAAGTCAACCTGGATCTCGATGGAAAAACTTTCAAAATATTGAAATGTATGTGCAGCTGCGAACAGAAATTTGATCAGAACGGAAGCCCGGCTTCCGGAGTCACGGGCGGGAACATCAGCCTGCTGGTTGAAGGGAGTGCGGAAGATGATTTTGCAGGATGGATTTGCGACAAACAGCCGAAGGACGGTAAGGTCACTTTTTCAATCGACGGTTCATCATTTAAAAAAATAGAATTCAAAAACGGTTTCCTGGTCAAGCTCCATGAAAGTTTTCATGGCGACGGAGTACCCACGCTTAACCGCTGGGACCGGTTCACTGAGTTTGATAACATTTCCGAGAATTTTATCTATGAGGAGGTGTTGGATTACAAGCAGCGCTCCAAAATGAATTACCTGACGCAATGCACCATATCTGCCGAGAAAGTATCCATTGACGGAGTGGATCACGATAATCACTGGTAAAACAGAAAAAAATGGCGCAGCAGGTCAGGACAACAATGGAATTGGAGAGCGGTAAAAAGATCGCCCGTTTTAAAAGCCTCGTGATAACGCAGGATCTTTTCCGTCATCACGAATTCGAACTAACGCTACCCTTTGCGGAGCTTGAAAAAAAAGATGAGATATTTTTCCAGCATGCACATAAAGATGTCTGTGGCAAAACCATTTCGGTGTCCTTCGAATCCTCATCCGGTAAAAAGTCATTTGATTTCAGGTTCAAGGGCATCATTACGGAAATACGGCTCTCGAATTTATCTGACTTCTCCAGTGTATTCGTGATCCGCGGCCACAGCCCTACCCTGCTGCTGGAGGATTGTTCGCTGAGAAAAACATTTATAAAAAAAACCGTGCAGCAGGTGTTCGACGCCGTGCTGAACGACTATCCCGGCAATGTGATCAAAAAGAAACTGAACCCGCGAAATAAAAATACGATACCCTACCTGGTGCAATATGATGAAACCAATTTTGAATTCATCAGCCGCCTGGCAGCAGAATATGGCGAATGGCTCTACTATAACGGACAGGAAATCGTATTGGGGAGTTCAGGCAATCAGAAGGAAGTGGATTTTATTATTGACGGGAACCAGTCCTTCGACATGTCGATCAGCCTGATGCCTGCAAAATTCAATATGTCGGCCTACGACTATACTTCGGATCAGTCGTACAAAGGAAAATCCTCCGGGCAATCTGTAGATGGCCTGGGGCAGTTCACCAAGTTTGCGCTCGACGAATCCGAAAGCCTGTTCAGCCAGGAAGCGCTGATGATTGCCAACAAGCCGGTAAGCAATCAAAATGAATTGGATGATCTGATCAAATTCAGGCGCAGTGGAATTGCCAGCAACCTGATCGTATTTCATGGTCGCGGGGAAAACCCCGACCTGACGGTGGGAAGTGTGATCAATGTGAGTGCAACGCGACCCGAAAAAGGCGGCCGCGGGAAACAGGAAACCGTTGGCAAATACCGGATCACGGAAATCACCCATACGATCGACGGCAACGGAAATTATTCGAATATGTTTAAGGCAGTGCCCGAGACCGCGAAATTTCCACCGCTGAATCCATGGATCAAACATCCGACTGGTCAGCCTGAGCTGGCAACGGTAACCGATAACAATGACCCGGATAAACTGAGCCGCGTAAAAGTGGCCTTTAACTGGCCCGGCAACGACCGCGATTCATCCTGGATACGGGTCGGCAGTTTTTACACCGGCGGCGACGACCGGAAAGGCATGCAGTTTATTCCGGAAAAAGAGGCACAGGTGATGGTCGGATATGAACTCGACAGGGCCGAACTACCTTTTATCATAACGAGCCTCTATCCCAAAAAAGAGGGTATGCGTTCACGAAAGGGAAACAACGATGAAAAAACATTTTATACAAAGGCCGGCAACCTGATCGAGCTGACGGACAAACAGGGCGAAAATAAAATACAGATCACCAACGTAAACAACGCCGATACGGCCATTAGCATTGAATTCAAAGACAACGGCACGATTACGTTAAAAACCAACGGCAAAGTAAATATTGAAGCAAAGGAAAATATCCTGATCAGCGCCAAGCAGAAAATATCGCTGGAAGCGACCGATATCGAAGTAAAAGCCACGAATAAATATACCGTTAAGGCGGCATCCATCAGCCTCGAGGCAGACACGAATGCGGAAATAAAAGCGAATGCCGGTGCGAAACTAAGCAGCGCCAATACCGAAGTCAGCGGCGATGCGATGACAACCATTAAAGGCGGGATCGTGAAAATAAATTAAAAATTCATAACCAATAAAACAGATAACATGTCAACCTTAGCCGAAATGAAAGTAGATGGAAAATCAAAAAGTGTTTTTCCGAACAAGTTTAGCATTGGTTCATTCAGGGTCGTTGCGCCACTGGATGGCAGCGTGGGCCTGATGCAGGGTGCCACGGCCACTTTCGAAATCGACCTGGAAGAAGAAACCGACAGTGATTCATTTTTTGCCACCTGGTATATGGAGGGCAAGAAAAAGGATGTGTCCGTCGATATTACGCAGACCGGGGAAACCAGTAAGTTCCTGACCATCGAATGCCTCGACGCACAGATCACTTCATACAACGCCCTGATCGATCAGAACGTGAAAGACGTGGACAATTCCCTGGTGGCCATCGCGATCAGCTGTTTAAGCATAACGGTTGGACAGGGAGCGTTGACGAATGGATTTTAGATCGAGAAATTAAGATAAATGTATTAATCACTTTTAAAACCTACACATATGGCAGCATTTGCAGCAAAATTCAAATTAGACGGAAACGAATTTTCCGTACTCAGTTGTTCTTATTCCTTCGGACAGGGTGTGAACGCCCAGGGACAACCCAGCACAGACGTACAGGGAGGAACCATCTCCCTGCAAATCGCCGCATCAGACGACAGCAGCATCATTGGCTGGATGATCGATCCGAGCGGTAAGAAGAGCGGAAGCATTGTATTTGATAAAACGGACGGCGGCGGTGTTTTTAAGGAAGTCAAATTTGAAGAAGGATTCTGCGTCGGATATTCAGAATCGTTCAATGCGACATCTACACTACCCATGACTATTTCCCTGAACATCAGCGCCAAGAAAGTTTCCGTCGGCGATGCGTCTCATGAAAAAACATGGAAGTAAAAGGAGCAACGCGACTTCATCCTTTCAGGTGGTAAAAAAAATTATGACTATGGCAGACAAGGAAAAATGGCTCTATGTCAATGACACTGTATTTCCGGTCCTGGACTTTGGTTCAACGCAAACGGGTAGTTTTTCGGGTGGCGGCGGCAGTTCAACCCAGCAACGTCCATACGGTCAGTTTTACGTTATTGTAGCCAGCGCTGATGATCAGAGCCTTTATGCCTGGACTCTGGACGGATCTGCAAGGAGCGGCCGGATAGAGTTCAGAAACTATGATACCGACGGAAGTATAAAAACCGTCCGGTTCACGGATGCGGTCTGCTCTTCTTACCAGGAAGGCGACAACCCGGATAGTCCCATGCTTCCCAGGAAGATCACATTGGCAATAACTCCGGCCAAGCTTTTATATGAATTTAATCAAGTATGAAGTAATAAATATGAATTAAACACCGGTAAAACCAAACATATGAAAATTGATGTTGTCGATATGGGTGATGCCAACCTGGGTAATAGTCGCATAAATATTGTAAAACCCTATTCGGATGCGATTTTTAAAATGTATCCGATGAGCAATGGCATTGTTCAAATGATTGACGAGGTATACAACTATGTTTCTGCTTCCGGATCACTAAATGTTTTGAGGATCTGGGGTCACGGATGGGCCGGCGGACAACTCATTGCGGCGGGTGGAGACAGTACCAGCGGCACCGACAATGCCTCTGCCCTATGGGGACCCAATATAGAAACCTACTCCTACTATATTCAGAAATTATCGGAATTATTTGCATCCGATGGCCATATCGAACTCAAGGGTTGTTCAGTCGGTCAGGGTACGGACGGAGAAAAATTTCTGATCAAGATCGCTGTTGTGCTGGGTTATCCTGTACAGGCATCATCGGTGACGCAGGGTGGAACTGGTACAAAATTATCATCCAAAAACGGAATCGGATGGGACGGACAGGTTGTGGAAGCCACCCCCGATTACGTAATAAAATATATTCAGGGCTCGGCCTTGTAATCAGTATTTACTTGTCAGGTATTAAAATAAAAAACTTATATGTCATTTTTTAAAACGGATTGGACATACGATAATGGTTCCGGCGGCGCCGCGAGTTACGGAGATGGTGTAGAAATAACGGTGGGACAGGCGCGCATCTATGTAAAATCACCGGATGGAACCGTTTTTAAAATAATCGGTACGGGTTTCGGCGGCGGATTTGGCAAGTCATGGTTTCCCGCCAGTGTTGCCGGCTCTTCGACCGACCTTCCTTCAGACGGCACAAATATTTACGCCGTCACCGACAGTCATTTGACCATCGATGATTTCGGGAGCTTTATGGTGATCTATAGTGCAGCCGCTTTCTGGGGTGCCGGCGCGACGGGTAATCTTGCTTTTTTTATTTCCCTAAGCACCTGGCAGAAAATAAAACTTGCGGCTGTAGCCATGAGCCCGGCGGGTATTTTGGGGGTGCTTGCGGAACTGACCATGGCATTTAAAGCGACCTGTCTTTTTTATGGTATGGAACTAACCACCAATGCGGGCGTAGAAGCGACCGGCACGGCGTATTGGATCAGCAGTGCAGACCCTGTATAAATAAATTGTCGAAAGATGTCAACGGAAGAATTAGGCCAGAAATATTTTACGCGTGAAAGGGTGCGTAACCGCATGTTGAAAAGAGCCGCGGAAACCTGGGGTTTCGCAGAGTCCGAAATGGATGATTTCGATCCGCTGGTGAATTTGCTGATGGAAGCGTGTTCAGTGGAGTTTGAAAAAATTTCGGGCGAAATCGGAAAAACCCAGAACCGCATGCTGGAGCGTCTGGCGCGGCTATTGTACCCGGGAATGATCGATGTGAATCCTGCATACGGCATCATCCAGGCCCGGTCCACCGAACCCACTACCCTGCTGCATACTGACGAACAATTTGTTTATAAACCGTCGGGCAGTGACCGGCAAAGAGATGGTGCGAAACCTGAACTTTTTTTCTCTCCCGTTCATTCCACAAAAATATGCGACGGGTATATTTCCTGTATCGCCACGGCCCGTGAACTGTTCACCATGACAGAGGGCACCCAGAAATTGCAGATCGCCTCTTCGTCAAAAAAATCAGCTGAGCTGCAACGTGTCGTATGGATCGGCCTGGACCTGAATGAGGAGATCAGATCACTAAACGAAATTCCTTTTTTCTTCAACTGGACGAACCAACCGGAAAGTGATGGCTGGTATCAATACCTGTCGCATACAGAATGGAAAACAGGTTCGCATGTCCTCGGAAAACGGGCCGGATTGAAAAACACCGATATGGATGCCAAAGCCGCCGTTTTTATTCAGGGAGAATTCGATCCCATGCAAAAAATCGAAATGCAGGTGAGTGAATTGTTTAACCGGCATTTTATCAACCTGTCGGCAAACGAACATGTTGATATGGCGGAAGCAGAGCGACGTCTGTACCCAAAAGCATTTGAAAATCTTTTTGATAAAAAAGAACTTCAGGAGTTAAAAGAGCCGCTGGTATGGATCGAAATAGAATTCCCTCCCATCATTCCAACGGCAGCCCTGGACACTCTTTTCATCAGCATGAATGCCTTTCCGGTGATAAACCGGAAGCTCAATAAACTCAGTTATAAACTCTCCCAGCATATCAACATTGTTCCACTCGATATGGAGGGCAGTTTTCTATCCATAAAAGAAGTGATCAACAGTAGCGGCCAGTCCGTCAAGCTGGTGCCGTTCGCGAATCCATCCGGACTCATGACCGAAACATATACCCTTCGCTATGGAATTAACCGCTTCGATGAGCGTAATTCCCATGAAACACTGGTCAACCTGACTGAACTGATAAGGGAAGAGAGTTCATTTTTTTCATCCCTGGGGGAAGACTTTCTCGTTCAGCATATCCGGGAACTGAACCAGGTGCTGGCGCGCATCGAGGACAAAGTAAAAATGCTGGATAAGAATCAATCGCCGTTCCCTTACCTGGTCATCAAACCGGCCCAGCTCAATGGTAATGTGATGGTTGAATATTGGAGCTGTAATGGAGCACTGGCAAACAGACTGCCGGTTGGATCCAAAATGATTCCATACAAAAGCAGTAATACAAAATCAAACACGGTTTTTTTTATTACCTCCACCTATGGTGGGCGGGATAAATTCAATGATGCCGAAAAGATCAATCAGTTCAAAAGATTCCTTTTATCGCATGCCCGCGTCGTGACGATGGAGGACCTGAAACTATTTATGCAGACGGCGCTTGGAAAAACAGCGCGCGACATCCAATACAAAAAGATATACGTAAAGGGCCGTCGCCCCATGGAAGGTTTTATCCGTTGCTTGCAAATAGAAGTGGTGCCGGAGCCGGGAAGCCTGGAACCGGAAGAATGGAATGAGCGTCTCCGGGATCTTACCCTTACACTTGAAAAGCAATCGGCAAATCATATTCCTTACCGGATAAATCTGGCAGCGTCATGATATCAGCAAAGGATTTTTCCGGTTTCATGCGGGCCATCCATGCGGACATTCGCCTGGAAGTGATCCTGACCGACCTGATCTCTGATCAGCTTGACCTGGATGACATCGTGATTGAAAACGATAGCCTGTTCAAAAGAAGTTATCATTACGATATCGAAAGTGTGGACGAAATCAGCTTTGGCGCCGGCAAGAGAAAAAAATTGCGTTTTATCGTGAACAGGGAAGGGATTTACGATCAGCTTCCCGAAGATCTTTTTCATCAGGTATCGGAAACAAAAATTATTACCGATAAGGATGAAGCCATTGAAGAAATAAATGAACAACGGGAGCTCGAAAAACAAAGTCGTCTGTTTTTCCAACCCATCGAACAGGAGTTCTACAACCAGCGGATAAAGCTTGAGATCGAAGAACGAAAGTTCCTGTCCGAAACCAATTCTGTTTTACCCGGTGAAATCTTTGATTATCTCTGGGATCTTCCGGATTTCCTTGACGACCTTCAAAAAAGTAAACTGGGCCTGCTGATGCCCGTGATCCATAAATTATCCGGCAAGAAAGAACTGCTTCCTTTTATTTATGAAAGCATCACCGGCGATCCGGTGGAGATTAGCGAAACTTGTCCCGGCACATATAAAATAAATGAACAACCGGCGCTTGACCATCTGCAGCTGGGACTCGACAGTATATTGGGCGGCACGGTAACCGGTCTTGAGCCTGCCTGCACTATAACCATTCTTATAACCGATATTGCGAAACTGCCCGACTATATGCCTGGCGGAAAAAAAATCATCCTGCACGAATTTCTCTGCAGCCTGTTCATGCCAATGGATACCGAGTTTATTTTTGAAACTGCATTCACCGATAACATTCCCTTGTTTATCCTGGAGGACGATGAAGTTTTTCAAGGGAGATTGAATTATTCAACCAATATTTAAAGCTTTTAATTATGCCTGGAGATATAAAACACTTACCAGTACACTGGGTCGATGGAATGAAAATTTCCAGAAAACATTTTGAACAAAACGGCCTATATATGGAATCGCTTTGCAGGGATGCTTCGGCATTGCACCTGGTCGATTATAACTTCGGCATTTTACCCGTTGAAGGTTCTTTGGACCTGGTTGTTTTTTGCGATTCGAGTCAGTTAATCCATATCGAGCTGAAATCCTGCCAGGCCATTACTCCAAACGGAAACAGGATCAGTATCGAATCCGGAGAAATCCCGAAACAGAGTATCGTTTTCAAAGCATTCTCGGCGGAACATAAACTCCAACTGGCACAGACACAGCAACTGTATATCCTGCTCTCAATAAATCCGTTTGAGCGCCTGCCGACGGGCATCCCCGACATAGACGAAAATCCGCCCAGGCACCCGTTTACAAAACCGGCTCTGCGACTGGATCTGTTCCCTGGCGAACAGTTGAATACCATTGAACTGTCAGGCAGCCTGGTCATCGGTAAAATAACTTACCAGAATGGCGAGCTTCAGTGGAACAACCAGTTTATTCCGCCCTGTACAGCGGTAAACAGTCTGCCGGTTCTGGCGGAATGGTATTCAAAATTCCGTCAGGCGCTGGATTCCTGGGAACTATCCTGTCTGAAAATTGTGCAGAAGATCAATTCGAAAACACAAACCCAGCAGCCCAATCTGCTCGCCAATAATATCCAGAAGATCAGTGAGAAAATGCTGGAACAACTCGTGCGGCAGAAAATCAGTTACCGCTTGACCCTGGAAAAATCCGCGCCTGTTTATCTCTGTGTTGCCCTGCTGGAAAATATTCAGTTTGTGTATACTGTGTTGCAGTGTTACGCTGAAAAGGACCGGGAAGAAATGCTGAATTATTTTGCCGAGTGGACTGAAACGCCGGCAGGCACCATAGAAAATCAAACGCTGCGTTTGTTACAGCTGGGTTATGACCACTATGATACCGGCTCCCTCTTTCAGGAAATTTTCCAAACATGTCAGGCCTATATACAGATATTTCAGAAGATGGCGCAGTTGGAATTTATAGGAAAGAAAAAGGGCCAGGGCATTTTTGTGATCGAACAGGAAGTAAAAGAAAATAAATCGGTTCCGGCGCAGCCTGCTGCAAAACCCAATAACCGCTGGAGTCCGTTAACCTGATAAAAAAAATCTGATGAGCAGCCCTGCAGCCAGAATTGGAGATATGCATGTATGTCCCATGCTCACGCCAGGTCTTCCGCCCATACCTCATGTAGGCGGCCCGGTTACGGGTCCGGGTTGTCCTACCGTCCTGATTGGCGGCGCACCCGCGGCCGTCGTTGGTGATATGGCCGTCTGCGTCGGGCCGCCGGATATCATAGTTAAGGGATCTGTCACAGTGTTCATTGGCGGTAAACCCGCAGCCCGGATGGGTGACCAGATGGCGCATGGCGGAGCTATTGTGGCAGGACTCCCCACCGTTTTAATCGGAGGCTGATACCTGTAATTTCCATACCAGTTATGATCTTTTTCGGCCCGGTTACGAAGTCCGCTATTATATGAACGGCAAATTTGGTATATTGAAAAGGATTACCAGAAGGCTATGAAAACAGGGAGAAATGAATACAGGTGCTTTATCGTGGACGACAACCAGCTTGACCGTCTCACGACAGCGTCATTCGTCCGGAAATTTTCTTTCCTGAAGATCGGCGGGATATTTGACCATCCGCTGGAGGCGGCAGAAGCTGCGGAGAAAAATATGCCCGACGTGCTTTTCCTGGATATCGATATGCCGGATCTGAGCGGACTGGACCTGCGCGTGCAACTCGAAAAAGTACCTGCCTGTATTTTTGTTACAGCCTACCCGGAATACGCGCTTCAGAGTTTCAACGTGAATGCCCTGGATTTTCTTGTGAAACCCATCCGGGAAGAACGTTTTGCGATCTCCATGGAAAGGCTCCAGTATTTCCTGGACATTCATTACAAAGCGGATCTGCTGGATCATTCCCTGAATGAAGACAGTCTGTTCATCAAGGACGGACATGAGCATATAAAAATTCAGTTTTACGACATTATCTACCTGGAAGCATTGAAAGATTATACCGGCATCATTACAAAAGACAGGAAATATTGTGTGCTCACGCCGCTCGGAAATCTATTGAAAGAAAAAGCATTTCAATCCTTCATCAGGATCCATCGGAGTTATGCCGTACAAAAACATTTTATTCGCAAAGTAACGCCAAAGGCCGTCATGGTAAACCAGGTGCTTTTGCCTGTCGGCCGTAGCTATAAGGAAGCACTGGATTCGCTTTTAACCCAATGACGCATGAAGTTTGTAACCATAATATTGCTTTGTCTCGTACAGGCAGGCGTTTTTGCGCAGAAAACGGGCCAGCCATTCATTGACTCCGTGCTGAAGGAGCTTCCCAATGTCAAACAGGATACGCTGATCGTGAAATCCCTAAACCAGGTCGGCGAAATCTATCTGCAAACAAATCCGGGAAAAGGGATTCTTTATGCCGACAGCGCGCTGGTATTGGCTGAAAAAATGCAATGGAAGAAAGGCATTGCCCGTTTACTGAATCTGAAGGGATTGCTGGTGGGCGATACCGGAAACAGTAAGCAGGCCCGTGTTTATTTCCAGATGAGTTTCGATATACAGAAACAAATCAACAACACGGCTGGCATGATCACCAGCCTGAATAATATCGGAAGGAGTTACCAGCGGGAGTCCAATTTCAGCCAGGCGCTCGACTACTATTTCAAGGCCCTGACAATTGCTGAAGACACGAAAGACAACGGACAGATCGCACTGGTCGGAACCAATCTGACAGCCAGTTATATCACCCAGCGAAATTATACCAAAGCACTCGAATACGCGGAAATGACATTGAAACATGCTGAGCTTTCGCATACTCCGAATAATATCGGAAAGGCACTCCAGTTTCTCGGCAACATCAAAATGGACACAAAGGATACAGCCGCGGCGAAAATATACATGGCCAGGGCCTTGAAAGTATACGAGGACATAGATAATACTGCAGCCATCGCTCAGGTCCTCTCCGTCATGGCGCCGATGGAGGCCCCGGATTATAAGAAAGAACTCGGCATCATGCTAAAAGCCCAGAAAATTCTGGATGATATCAGCCCCCGCTCTTTTACATCCATCGGTAACCTCGGCAACCTGGGCAGCGTATATATGGATATTGGTAAAAACAGCTCCCCCGCGGAAAAAAAACACGCTTATGATCAGGCGGAATCCTGTTTTAACAGGGCGGTGTCCATTTGCAAAGAAGTCGGAAACACAGAATACCTGGCCACACTTTATGGAAATATCTCCGCGCTGGAGGAACTGAGGGGGAATTATAAAACGGCGCTTGAAAACCTGAAAAATAATTTCTTCATCAATGATTCGCTATTCTCCCAGGATAAAAAAAATGAGCTGGCCGGCATGGAGAATAAGCACAATATTGATTTAAAGAACAAAGAAATTGCGATCACTCAACTGGAACTCGCAAGTCAGCGCAAAACCCAGATCGGGCTGATTGTCGGACTGGCTTTGCTTGGCATCATTGGGGGCTTATTGCTATGGCAAAACCAGATGCGGAAAAAATCGAATACAACCCTGATGATTTTAAATAATCAGCTCGATGAAGCCAATAAAGTAAAAGCCAAATTCTTTGGCATTCTCAGCCATGATCTGCGCAGCCCGATTTCCAGTCTGATAAACTTTTTACACCTGCTTAAAAATGAACCGGAACAACTCAGTTCCGACGACCGTGCTTCCTACCAGCAAAAAATAGGACAATCTACCGAGGAACTATTGCAGACGATGGAAACGATGTTATTGTGGAGTAAGGAACAGATGGACAATTTCAAACCGGATATCAAAATCGTGCCCGTGGCGGATCTGTTTGATTATATTCAGAAATTCTTTGCCCAGACAACCCAGGTTCAGATCAGTTTCGACGACCCTGAATCGCTCGAAGTTTCTGCTGATGAAAATTATTTGAAGGTTATCATGCAGAACCTGACATCAAATGCGATCAAGGCTCTTAAAAATAATCCCGCCGGAACAGTGATTTGGAAAGCCAATAAAGACGGAAGGAAAACCATTTTATCCATCACTGATAATGGTCCGGGTTTAAACGCAGAACAGGTAAAAGTTTTATATCACGAGGAAAGTGCCGTAAATGCAAAAACAGGTTTTGGGTTTCACCTGATACGCGACCTTGCAAAAGCAATCCAATACCATATCTCAATTGAGTCTAGACCGGGTGTGGGCACAACTTTTGTTTTGTCTTCCTGACGAACACTGAACAACAAATTTATCCATCATCCTGACCCATCATGCGGGAAGACTGCTGCTTTCAACTGAATCGATAAATCCTTCGAATCCAGAAATTTCATCCGGTTGATTTGCAAAACGATGATGCACCAAACGAGGCAAGAAGGAAGTGCCTTTAGTGAATAAGGCATAACAACATGTTTCCGGAACCAGGGAGTGAGAAGATCTGAATAGGAAAAAGTGGTAAATACAAAAAGGACTATAAAAAATATGGTTGTTGACTGCTTTACCGGCTGTAAAAAGAACCACAAACATATCGCGGGTAACGCAATAATATATGTAGGCGATTCGGCTGACGTACTGAAGATCACCACGAATAACAGGCTGGAACAAAGGATATAAAACTGGTACCGTAGGTCTTTATAATAATCAAAAAAACGAAACTGGGAAATATACCCGATAATCGCCGGCAGGATGATATATATATTCTTCAGACCCGGATACACGGTCCTCCTCACCAGGCCCATAAAAGAAATGTCGTGAAAATAATAATGTGTGTCCAGGCGGATATTGGTAGCGTCTTTTTGCATTAGCGCCGCATACCAGTCGGTATAGGTTTGCAGAAGAAAATGCCAGCTGGTTATCAGAACCGGGCTGACAAAAAACAGGAGTGACCATATGATCGTCCATAAAATAAATTTCAGGCGGTTGGTGGAAAATGGAAAAAATGCAAGCCCGATAATCCCATATAATTTAACAAAGGTGGCAAGCATGATAAAAAACAGGGCCCAGTGATCCTGTTTACGATATATGAATGCAAATCCAAGCAGGATGCATCCACAGGTAAACGCATTTGCCTGCAACCAGGAACTGGAATTCATCAATTCGTGTGAACAAAGGATGAGCAGGGCCGTCTGATAAAATTTTGCAAGAGGAAGACGGGAAATGGCCCAGTACAAAAATGAAATATTAAACAGGACCCAGCAGACCGCCCCTATTTTTACCGGCAATAGGGCAAAAGGCGCGATTAGCAGACCGAATACGGGCCCGTATATATATACGTCGCCATATTCAAGCGGGTACAACAAGTAAAGGTTTCGCTCCTGTAAAAGGTGAAAATATCCTGAGCGGAAAACATTAAAAATATTGAGTTTATCCAGCCAGACTACTTGCAGCACTGCAAAAAGCGAAAGTCCGAACCAAAGGACGAGCGCTAGTGATCGGTTTCCAAGAAATTTTACTCCGCGCAGGTCACGCATGTTTCAAAAATAACCATCCTCATGCATTGTACGTAGATTCTGAATGGCAAACCCGAATCTTTTTAGTCGGGCATTGACGGGGTCCTGGCATATATATCTTTGATGTACTTTCCGTTGTCGTCGATATTCGTAGTCGTATACAGCGTATCCGAACTAAGCCCGTACACCACCGTTGAATCTGTACGGTTCCTTTGGAAATTCAGCAGATAGCCGGTTCCGCCACCGGGATTGGATACCTTTACCAATGTAAAAACTCCTATTTGGGCCAGCAAACCGTTTTGCGTAAGCGACCATGTACTATCCTCATTCATCGCCAGCCATTTATCCAACCCGGTGCTAAGAGGCGTCAGCGTGTCGTACAATTCACCGTTGTCTCTTATGGAATCTGTCTGCCGCACCCATCTCCAGTTACCGATCAGACTATAGGAAACAGGCTTGGCGGATACGGACTTCCTGCAGGAAAGATGGACGAAAAAGGCAGGCAGCAGAACCAATAGTACAAAACTTCGTATCATATAATAGTGTCAATATAGCGTAATATCTGCAATGACATGTGAAACAGCAGATTGGTTGTATCTTGTTCATTTATTTTGTTCTTATATATTTGTCATTTTGAAACTATGGAAACAGTGTCCGGATGGAATTTGGAAGAAGCGGACAGGGAAATGCTGGAGCGGCTTCTGATTGAAACATTTTCCTATTTTACGAGGGAGATCAACAAAAAAAACGGGTTGATCTACGATAAATCCCAAAAAGGGGCTCCATGTAGCATTGCCGCCGTCGGCCTGGGTCTTAGCTGTTATATCGTGGGTGACAAAAAAGGACTCATTTCACGAGCTGAGGCAGCCGATAAAACGCTGACCATTCTAAGATTCTTTAGAGACGGTCATCAGGGCCCGGAACAGGATGCGATGGGTTATAAAGGATTTTATTATCATTTTCTGGATATGGAATCCGGCAAACGGGTCTGGAATTGCGAATTGTCAACCGTCGACTCGGCTTTTTTTATTGCCGGGGTTCTTTCCTGTGTTCAATATTATAAAGGAGAAACGGACAGGGAAAAGGAAATCAGGGAGATTGGGGATCATCTCTACCGCCGGATAGACTGGATCTGGGCACTAAACGGTGGGTTAACGATTTGCCACGGATGGA
>Ga0066787_10000014_pt1 | contig 27137 bp, 27 predicted proteins | sample OrgsoiDNA2013047_FD_70942 | JGI IMG/M metagenome (GOLD analysis project Ga0066787, IMG submission 70942) | Permafrost soil microbial communities from the Arctic, to analyse light accelerated degradation of dissolved organic matter (DOM) -... | ecosystem: Environmental > Terrestrial > Soil >...
AAATGCCATCCGCCTTAATTTTTTTGCGGCAAGTTCAGGCCCTAATATATAATTCTTCTCCATGCCCTAAGGTAAAGAAAATCATAAATCCTGCAAATCTGCAATAACTTAGGATTCAAATCCGGATCATGGACAAAACGCAACAACTTGCCTTTATTTTGATTTCCGCTGCCGCCATATGGCTGTTCAGCCGTTCTGTCCTACGCATCCGGAAGAATATTTTGTTAGGAAAAGACGAAGATTACGGTGATCACCCGGGAAAGCGCTGGAAGAATCTTTTCCTTCTGGCCTTTGGCCAAAAAAAAATGTTCCGGAATCCCCTCGTCGCCATTTTGCATTTTTTTATCTATGCAGGGTTTATCATCATCAATCTGGAAGTACTTGAAATCTTTCTGGATGGGTTTTTAGGGCGACACAGAATATTCAGACCCCTTGGTTCTTCGTATATATGGCTGATCAATAGTTTTGAAATTCTTGCCATAACCGTTCTGATCGCCTGCCTTGTTTTTCTTTGCAGAAGAAATATTCTGAAATTGCGACGTTTTGCAAGCCATGACCTGGACGGCTGGCCGAGATCCGACGCAAATTATATTTTAATAACGGAGATCATACTGATGGGGCTTTTTCTCACAATGAATGCCTCAGATACCCTGCTGCAGGAAAGGTTTTACAGGCACTACGCATTTATGCCCACAGGCAATTTCCTGGTGTCCCAATGGTTGCATCCGATTTTGGACAGACTGTCTACCCACAGGCTTGTGATTCTCGAAAGGACCTGCTGGTGGCTACATATTACCGGCATTTTTGCTTTTCTCAATTATCTGCCGTTTTCAAAACATCTTCATATCCTGCTGGCATTTCCAAATGCTTATTATGCACGGTTATGGCCGGAAGGCAGGATGCGCAATATGCCATCCGTGCAAAACGAAGTTCTTTACGCGATGCAACCGGAACTGGCGCCTGTAGAACCATCAACCCCCATAAAATTCGGCGCAAAAGATGTTATGGACCTGAGCTGGCGAAACCTGCTCGATGCGTACGCCTGCACCGAATGCGGACGCTGCACTGCTGCCTGTCCGGCAAACATGACGGGTAAGAAACTTTCTCCCCGTAAGATCATGATGGATACACGGGATCGTTTGGAAGAAGTTGGCCGGAATATACGAACTCACGGAACTTTTCGGGACGACGGTAAACAACTGCTGAAGGATTATATATCTGTTGAAGAACTGAGGGCCTGTACAAGCTGCAATGCTTGTGTTGAAGAATGCCCGGTTAGTATAAGTCCCCTGGAGATAATCCTCGAACTGCGGCGTTCTCTCGTGATGGAAGATTCTGACGCACCGCCCGAATGGAATACCATGTTTGGCAATATCGAGAATAATTTTGCTCCATGGAAATTCAGCCCTGATGATCGTGATGCCTGGAAAAATGATTAAGGTTGAAATATGCGGTATACCTGTGCCACCGCTGCGATAATAAAAACCACGCCCATCACTTTATTCAGCGCCCGGTTACTCGTATTCATTTTTGTAACGAGCCAGTTTCCACCATACATATAAATGATCAGCCCGCCAAGGGTGCCAATTCCGGAACCCAGCGTGAACAGGTTGAAAGAACTAACTCCGGCGGCCAGCCATCCCATATTCAGAAAATAACCGCTCCATACAAACCAAAACGGAATCTGCGCAGGATTCAATGCGCTCATGCTGATACCCAGTATCAGCCTGTCCAAATGATTGTTTAAGAGTAACGCTTTTTTCCCATCCGACTGTTTTTGGGCGGCCGCGAAACTCAGTATTCCCAGGACCAGGAAAAAAGTGACCGTTACCCAGTTGAAAATAACGAATACCGATTGATGCAGTATGATCCACTGCATACCTGATAAAACTATCCGCAGGTAAACCATCTCAACCAGGGCGACACCGACAGAATATTTCCAGGCGCTTCGAAAATTCTCCTGCACGGCTATTTGCGTAGCCGTCATGCTCATCGTACCCAATGGCAATTGTCCGAGAAAACTGAGGGCCATTCCTAGAAAAAAAACGGAGACGTTTGGCATATGCTTCTGATCAACTAGATCTTGTTTGAACGGATGCAAGTTTTTTTGAATCTGATACATCTTTCCTAAACATGCGGATGCCCTCTGTTACCGTCAGATATCGAAAACCCAACCGGTGGTTGGCACGACTAATATTAAAAAGTATAATCCAATGCCGGATGATTTCTTTCCAGGCGAAAAATAATGAATGCCGCGGATCATAAACATGCGTCGGTTCACTTCCCGCTCCGTTTACTTCCAGAACTGAAAATAACTTTCCCTGTTCCAGCAATTCCCTGCTCTCGTAGCGGATGTCCAAACGTCCGAAATAAAACCCGGGGATGCCGGAACATATAATGTCCATCGCTTTTACCAGTGCGGGCGTGATACTAGCGCTGTTGTCAAGAAATAACGCGCCTCGCGCATGATTTCCATATGGAACAACTGTAAATTTTTCGCCGCGGCCTGGTATCTGGTCCAATTTACGTCGTTCCGTTTCTTCCAACTGTTCCAGTTGCAGGATTGCGCGCGGATTTCTCCTGAGCAGTTCTCTGACATTTTGAATTCCGTCCCCGGTTACTTTTAAAAACTCCTTGTGGACGATACCGGAAATATTTCCATGATCCTGCCCGGGCACCCGATAGTAGAAAATGCCGGCTTCATTTTCGTAGTTTATAAATTCCTGGATATGAAAATCAATCGGGGAAACGGATACATAGGTAAGCAGATCTGAGACCTGATCCAGTTTTTTTACCCATCTTCCCCTCCCACCAATATCCGGCTTACCGATCAGCGGAAAACGCAAACCGGCTGATAACACCTGTTCGAGGGCCAGTGCCGGATTTGTCCCTGTGGAGAAAAAAATGGTTTTGGGCTGCAGGTTTTCCGGAACCAGCCGATGTATTTCCTTTTTTGACTCGCCCAGGAATCCGCCATTTTTTATTCCGGGGTTTGCCGCAGCATAGAAAAAAAAAGAGCGTGCGCGCAGGCAGAGAAAAATAAATACGGGATAAATTGGAATATAAATGAGGTTGAAACTCCAGTATTCCCAATGTAACAGCCGGATCCAGAATGGCTTTTTTTTCCAGCCCCGGATTCCATTCATACTTTAACAGACAGTGTTTTCTGAATATGAAGAAAATGATCCGTTTTTTTCCCATTGCGTAAATCCAGATACCGGAATGCAGCCATGTCCTGCGATAGCCGGATTGAACTGATGCTTTTGGTGAATAACCTGTCTCCCCGATTCATCAGCAGGTCATTGGCCGGATCTCCGTCACCGCCCTGCATATGAAAACGGATGATATCTGCAACCGAAGGATTTGGATTTTTCAAAAGCCATTCGTTAAACCAACGTTCTCTTTTTTGAATAATATCCCGCTCAAACAGGGTAACGGAAGACCAAATATGAGGTTTGCTGATATTCAGAAATTCAATCGACTTCTTGGTCCCGTCCCACCTGACACAATAAAGTTTCAGATTCTCAAATAAAACAACCGTAAAGGGTTCGATCCCATTAACATCAGACCCGTTGAAGGCTTCAAGGGGTGAGTAATGAGAGATAAGGTCAAGCAAGACAAGTCCCCGGCTTTTCCGGTAAGGGGGTCTCGATACGTGTCCCCGGATGGCGCCGTTCAGTAGCACAGCGGCACTTCCCGATTCGTGAACCACAATCCAGGTCCCGCCTATGGGCAGATCCATGGGAAAAAGCAAACGCCGCCCGTTTATTTCATGTATGGCCGGGAAAACAGCAGGATCCCGTTCTGCCCGCTCATCCCGGCTGGAAGTAAAAAAAAAATGATTCTCCGAAGGAATAAATGTTACTGTGCACATTTTTGCCGGTTCTTAATAGTTGAAGAAGCAACACCATATGAATCATCAACATGTATATTGCCAAGTTCCCGCAAACCTACCCTGATCAGGGCCATATGATGAATGGTATGTTCCAGGTTGTACGCGATTTCCCTGAAATAGTTAGTGGCGATCTTTTCCGGTACTATCTGACGATCATCATAATATGTCATCAGGAAAAGTGATTTATTATCTTTGGAGATCTGCTGAATGATATCCTGTAACAAACCGATCGCAAATATTTTATTGGTTTCAATCAGTTTATCCCGTTTTCTTTTTTCATAGTCGACTTCTCCATCCGCATAGCCCAGTTCCAGGCACTGAAACATTTCGATAACATGCCGTACGTGCTGACCGATTGTATTCCCAGACAGGTTCTTACAGGGATGATCATATTCCTCCGTACCCAGCTGATTGAGTGAATCCGATAATTGAAGAAAAACCTGTCTTACGGCTTTTTGCAGTTCCATAAAAGTCGTTTTCTAAAAATAATATTTTTTTTATTAACGGGCGAGTACTTTTATTTCAACTGTTAGTTCATTTGAGAGCGTACTGGAGCCGCCCACATCATAGTCCCTCCTGTTCATGGTAAAGCCGCCAGTAAAAAGCCATCCGTTTTCCAGTTTCTCCGTTGTAAAAGGCAAATGAATTTCCTTGTTTTTGTTTTTAATTGTCAGCGTACCTATTGCTTCAAAGCCATTCTTGCCGGTAGGGTGTATATTATCAGATACGAAACGTATGACCGGAAAGTTTTTTACATCAAAATAATCGGATTCCTTCAGGTGCTCATCTCTTGAATTATTATCTGTATTGACGGAGGCGGACTTCATGGTCACATGGAAAAAGGATTTTGACAAATCGTCGGGGTTGAACAGAATATCGCCCTCCGGAGCATCCAATGTCCCCCCTACTTTAAAACCAAAGTTCCGTATGGTGAAATGAACCGATGATTCTTTGGCTACCGGGTGAATCTGACCATTGGACGTACGGGATAACAGTAAAAAGGAAAGTAACAATGTCTGTTTTAACATAAAAGGGTATCGAATGTCGAAAAGTAATTTTTTATTTTCTTTTCAATTTATTTTCCAACTGTTTTTTGTAGACAAATATGAGGATGGCGCAACAAACAAAAGTTACCAGGGCATAAATAAATAACCCCGGATCACCATCAAAATAAACGCCGATTTTCGTAAGATGAAAGTAGAGTGCACCCGTCATCATGATCAATCCGATGATGGCGCCGTAACCCGTGAACCTTGGAATTAAAATCAGGATGGCTGCAATCAGCTCGATGATTCCTGTACCAATTCGACCATACGGTTCCATGCCGATCATGGTAAACAATTTAACGGACTGAGGGTGGGCAGTGAATTTAAAGTACAGTGTTTGCAATAGAATGATGGCCGGAACAAGCCTCAGAATCCACATGGCAATTGCGCGGATATTCATGTTATTGTTTTTAAGTTATTTCGGTAAGATTTTCTGCCAGTTGGCGTCAGCCCTTGCGTGAAGTCCGGATTCATCATGGTTCCAGGATTTCAGGGTATTATTAAAGAAGTGGTTATAAAATAAAAATAGTTTTCCATTGATAATTTTAAAAGTTTCTGGATCTATATCCACTTTGGAACCGTCATGTCCCATCGCGTATGCACACCAACCACCATATTGAGGTTCATATTTCTGAGGATCTGCCTGAAAAAGCCGGCGGTTGGATTCCGTTGCAAAATGATATTTTATTCCATGGTCAGAAAATGACAATTCTTTATTTCCTTTCAATGCCTTATTCAGTGAAAAATAAGAAACCGGATCATATCCCCTGATGGCAACGCCGTCATCCAGATTAAACTGTTTTGTTCTGAAATCCTCCGATTGGGAGAATCCCCGGTAACCCATCACAAGCAAACAAACACTGACCAGAAATTTCATAACTCAAATTTGACCAAAAGTATAAGGGATTGGAATCTGCATTTGTCGGTTAATTGACAGAGATCCGTTTTTGTAAGTTTTTAACATTCAGAAAGCAGATTTGCTGACGGTTATAAGAGAGTATGCCCTCAGCTTCCAGCTCGTTGATCATCGTAGTGACGGTTTGCCGGCTCGAACCGATCAGGTTGGCAATGTCTTCATGTTTCAGGTAGTTGGGCATACAGAAACCTTCCGGCTTGGTTTCTCCCAATTTATTTTCCACGAGTTGCCAGAAAAAATGCGCCAGCCTCGTTTTCACATCTTTATTCAGCAGATTGACTAAACGGTTTTCAATAGTTCTCAGTTTGGCGCCCATCTGCTTACTGTATTTCAGCGCTAGATCGGGTCGTTTTTTTAGCAACTTTTCAAAGTCATCAATATGGAAGGCGCACAGACTTACGTCCTGCTTATACGCCTGTGCAAATTCACCGTGCAGGTTGCTCCGCTCAAGTGTAAATTGTCCGAACAGTTCACCCTTCTGAATGATCTCCATTACTTTTTCATTTCCATCTGCATCTATATGGCCGATGCGAATATATCCTTCTTTTACAAAATAGATTTTGTTGTGGTTATAGGCTTCGAAATAAATATATTCTCCTTTTGGCACTTCGATAAAATGGTGTTCTATTTTCAAATCTTCGTAATCCTTTTCATCCAGGTGACACCAGAGATCGTAGTTACGGATTAAAAGCATCTTATCTTCAGCGGGCATAGTATAATTTATTGTTTAAAATTACCAAATCATGGCTTATCCGGCGGTCCAAATTTGCGTTAGATTTACAGGTATAAAATTCTTTATATGGATGCACCCGTAATGGCCGAACTGTTCAGCCGGGGAGAAACTCCGGAAATATTGTTTTGGGTGGGTTGCTCCGGCAGTTACGATCAGCGGGCACAAAAGATCACAAGGGCTTTTGCGGGCATTCTAACACATATCGGCATCCGATGGGCCATTCTGGGAAAAGAGGAATTGTGTACAGGAGACCCGGCCAGGAGAGCCGGTAACGAATTTGTTTTCCAGATGATGGCCTATCAGAATATTCATACTTTAAATAATTACCAGGTTCGTAAAATCGTCACCGCATGCCCGCATTGCTTTAACATCCTCAAAAATGAATATTCAGAGCTGGGAGGACACTATGAAGTTATTCATCATACCGTTTTTCTTCAGCAACTACTCGATGAAGGCCGAATACGTTTAAAGGAAGGCGGTTCGTACAAAGGGAAAAAAATCGCTTATCATGACAGTTGCTATCTGGGAAGGGCCAATGGCATTTATGAGGCGCCCAGAAAAGTGCTTGAAGCGCTGGACGCCGAATTAGTTGAAATGAGGCATTGTAAGTCGAAGGGACTTTGCTGCGGAGCAGGCGGCGCCCAGATGTTCAAGGAAGAAGAAAAAGGAACCACACGGGTTAATTTCGAGAGAACCCGGGAGGCAATCGATACCGGTGCGGGCATGATTGCATCCGCCTGTCCGTTTTGCAATACGATGCTCACTGACGGAGTGAAACATGCCGAAAAAGAAGAGCAGATTAAAGTCCTCGATATCGCGGAGCTTATTATTTCAGAGCTTGCTGATAAAGTTTAACGCAATTATACTGAGCGGGCTCAGGTCATCATTGCAGCTTGGAGTTGCGCAATAATTCCCGTGCTTCATTTCCGGTATTAAATAGCAAATCCAAAATAGATAGGTTGTTCAAAAATCCCGTTCTTTCTTCAAATACCTGCCGGTATTTTACAGGGGTCAGCAGATCGTAATTCTTTGGAATAACCTGGTTTCGCCTGTCGTCAAAACCTTCCGCCGGATATGGAACTGTGTCTTCCGGAACCCTGATTTCCGTTGCCCATTCCAGCTTTTCCTTCACCCAGTTTAAACAACAGAGATTCCAATCGGCCAGCTTCTGGAATGGCTGACGGTAAATACTTAAAAGCTCATCCTTATAGTATTCAAAAAATGGAGACCGGTTGTAAGCCGACTGAATGGATTTGAAATGGAGATCCTGCCAGTTTTTGTCGTCGGCGATCAACACATCGAACATGGGTAACCGCTGGTTTCTGCCTTTGTGCAAAGGAACCGATAAAGAGATCGTGCCCTGCGCTCCGGCAATCAAACAGCGGTTGCGAAAGCTCATTTTATGATATGCTTCATATATATCTAAATATATATACGTATTCTTATACGAAGTGGCAAAGAAGCTGACGGGTGGAAAATATTGTAATTCAGTGATGATCGCAGGTATCATAACAGCAAGTCGAAATTGAACGTTTTTCTCTCAGGAGAATCATTATGCTATGTAAAATATTATCAATAATAAGATTAGTTAACTAGTATTAACAATATCATAATCAATAGTTTAAGATTTTAAAGACTACTAAATTACTTACCCTGATTTTTGTAGTAACCCACTAAGGCAGAAACGACGATTTCCTAATAAAATTAGCAGTTAAAAAATGAAAGTTACAACGATTCTTAAAGTCATAAAAATTATTGGTACAGGAATCATCCGTCGGTCAGGATGGCCATTGAAAAACTTAGTAAATAAGTGGGTGAATGACGGGTGTCCCTTTTAAGCAGATTTTGTAATCAGGAAGCAAAACCGATTGAGTTTTGTGTGAAAATCAAAGGGAGTGGTTGACCGGGTAATATCCTTAACTGTGCAGTTGGTTAACAATTCAGTTTGTAATTGAAAACGGCTGAAATTTGTGCTGAAATACAGGACGCCGCCAGGCTTCATACCCGTCAGCGTCTGATTTATCATAACAGGATGATCCCGCTGGACGTCCAGAAAATCTTCCATCCGCTTACTATTACTGAACGTCGGAGGATCCATGATTACCAGGTCAAAATACCCGGTTGGAATTTTTGCGAGCCACTGTTTAATGTCTTCGCAGAGAAAGGAATATTTGACAGGATCATAAAAACCGTTCAATTCCATGTTTTCGGTTGCCCATTTCAGATAGTTTTTCGATAAATCCACTGAGACCACTTCAGAGGCACCGCCACTGGCGGCATAAACAGAAAATGAACCGGTATAACAAAAGAGATTCAGAACTTTTTTCAAGTTGGCAGACGCCCTTACCAGGGTTCTGGTCAATCGGTGGTCAAGGAAAAGACCCGTATCCAGGTAATCCGTTAGGTTGATTTTAAATTTAAGACCCTGTTCCCCGGCAATGATGTATTGTTTTTCATCGTCCAGTTTTTGATATTGATCCTGACGGTTTGATTTGCGCTGGCGGGCGCGTAAAATGATTCTTGCCGTGGGTACGCCGGTAATGTCTTCAATTATTTTCTTGCAATCTTCCAGCCATTGCTCATGTTCCAGCTCGTCCATGTGATGATTGCGGCGGTATTCTGCCACATAGAGCCAGTCTTCATATTTCTCTATGCAAAAGGGAAATTCCGGGAGATCATGATCGTAGATCCTGTAACAACTGATATTCTGCTTTTTGGCGGCTTTACTGACATGCCGAAACACTTTCATCAGCCGGTTTCGGAACATGATTGCCTTTTCTGGGAAGATCATCAGGCAATAAATATAGTAAGATTGTAATCGTCAGAAATCGCGTATGATCCATTGATGAAGCGAATTCCCACTCCAGGTTCCCGGTACAATGATCCGGCGGATACTATAGAGCGGGTCTACCGGATCTGCTTTTTCATTTAGTTGGAAAGCGGCTATAAAACCTCTTTTTTTAAGCTCCGGAAAAGCTGCTTTATTCCACAATCCGAAAGGATAGGCAAAATAGCGGATACTCTTACCGGTGATCTGTTCCAGCTGCCTGGTCGGCTTATCCAGCTGCGTTATCCAGTCGTTTCCTTCATATTTTTTGACGTTGTGGTGGTCCCATGTATGAGAACCGATCGTATTCCCGTCGTCTGAAAGCATACGAACCTGTTCCCGGCTCATATAATGCGGGCGACCTAGTGATACCGTCATGATAAAAAACAAGCCCTTAAAGCCATATTTTTTCATCTCAGGATATGCAGTCGTGAATTGATCCAGGTCTGTATCGTCAAAACTGAGTATAATTGGTTTTTCAGGCAAACGGGCACCTGAAATCAGGTAAGCGTACAACTGATCCGGCGTGATGGTATGGTATCCGCTATCGGCCAGCATGCGCATTTGCGCTGCAAACGCGGCGGGGGGTACTATATAGTCCCTTGAGATTTTTGAATCGGTTGGCTTCCAGTCACGAATCTGATGATAGCAAAGAATGGGGACCTGTTTTTTCCCAAGAATCACAGATGCGCGCGGAACAGATCCATAGTATGCTGGCGAACCTGCCAAAGGCTCGGATGACTCGGTTGTTTTGGATGAAGTTGTCAATGCTCCCGTGAAAGCTCCGGCCGGGGATTCAGTCATTTCCGGAGTTATATTTTCAGGCAGCGACTGGCAGGATAAAATGAACGTCAGAAAGCAGCAGCTAAGCAGTTTCATTGGGATTGGATTTCGTGTCACATAACGCTTCTACCCCATTCATTTATTGCGTTGCGGCATAAACTGTTTCGTGTAAATTGCATGAGTCTAATAATAAAACTTTTTCCATGCGTTGGAATATATTTTTTCTGTTTCTTCTAATTTCACTTACGGGTTTTTCCCAGGATCCTTACCTTTTTATCGGCACCTATACTAATGGGAAAAGTAAGGGTATCTACGTTTATCGCTTTAACACAACAACGGGTACCGGAACGGAAGTGAGTTCCATAAAAAGTCAAAACCCTTCCTATCTCTGCCTTTCTCCGGATGGTAAACATTTGTATGCGACCGATGAGGAGGATAAGGAAGGGGCCGTCGGTGCCTATGCATTTGAACCCACTACCGGCCAGTTAGCCCTGTTAAATACGCAGTCGAGTCAGGGCAGTGGTACCTGTTACATCTCGGAAGACAAAACCGGCAAATGGGTTTTCGTGGCAAATTATGGTTCCGGTAGTATGGCGGCGCTTCCCGTAAACACCGATGGCTCGCTGGCTCCTGCCGCCCAGATTATTCAGCAATTTGGGACAGGGCCGAATAAAGAAAGACAGGAAATGTCCCATCTTCATTCCACGATTTTTTCGCCCGATGAAAAATATCTGCTGGCCGCCAATCTGGGAACCGATCAGGAGCATGTTTATGTTTTTAATCCAACACAAAATATTCCGCTGACGGAAGGTTTGGATTCGACTGTTTTCCTGACGCCGGGGACGGGTCCAAGACATATCGCATTCCATCCATTCAGGTCAGATGCTTACCTGATAGGAGAACTGACGGGAACCGTAGATGGTTTTCACTTTGATTCAAAGAGCGGTAAACTGACCCATTTTCAAAGAATTCGTACAACCGCAGAAGATTTTACCGGCGACCCGGGAAGTGCAGATATTCACATCCGGAACGATGGAAAGTTTCTGTATGCCACCAACCGCGGAATTTCCAATACCATCGCAGTATTTGCCATTGACAAAGAAGGGATGCTTTCCCGCAAACAAATCATTCCGGTCAATGGAAAACATCCGCGAAATTTTGTAATTGATCCCACCGGTCATTTTTTACTGGTCGCAAATCGTGATTCTGACAATATTGTTGTCTTTTCGATCGATCCGGTTTCGGGCCTTCTAAAAGCTACCGGGCAGGAAATCAGTATCCCGAATCCTGTTTGCCTTAAGTTCATGACGCCATAAAAGCTATAAAATAAATTTATGTGGTGGGTCTATGCTTTGCTTTCAGCTTTCTTTGCTTCGCTCACGGCTATTTTTGCAAAAATTGGTGTGACGAATGTGAACTCAAATCTGGCCACAGCTATACGTACGGTCATTATTTTACTGGTCGCCTGGAGCATCGTCTTTTTTCGCGGTGAAATAAAGACGATTAATACTCTTTCGAGGCACAGTCTTTTTTTTCTCATCATATCAGGACTGGCGACTGGTCTGTCCTGGATATTTTATTTTAAAGCCCTGCAAATAGGAAAAGTATCCCAGGTAGCTCCGGTAGATAAACTTAGTGTGGCACTTACCATTGTATTGTCTGTAGTATTCCTGGGTGAAGTCCTGAACTGGAAATCCGCTCTTGGAGCCCTGATGATTATTGCAGGAACGATCGTTTTGATAATTTGATGGGCCCAGAAACTCCATTAGTTAGACATTCCCTTTTACGCTTTCAAAGAATGTAAGAATTTCATCCCAGTTATTCAGGCGCCGGTGATGTTTTACATCCACATTATGAGATGCTGAAAATAGAAGTGGGATTCCGGAAAAGAAATCAAGGTTTTTTATATGATCGTCTATCATATAGTCTGTTTTTATAATGCTTTTATCGCCACAGAAAACGATATTTCTCCATGTAATGAACGGAAAATGTTCTTCCAGCCATTGTTTTTTTTCATAGAGCGAAAGTGGAAATTCCATAGCCGCGGAAACTATAAAAACATCAAAATCTTCCATTAGTTTTTTTATCGCATACTGGCCTCCTTTAATAAGTGGAAGCGTTCTGAAAAAACCCGCTTTGTGTACATATCGTCTAACGGCTGTCCGATCTGGAAATGCCAGGCTTTCGGGTTTGCCGAGGATGGTCTTCCTTTCTATTTTTTCACCAAATTCCTTTTCATAATAGTTAATAAAATGACTTTCCGTATCTGCCAAAACACCATCCATGTCCACTGCTATCGTAATTTTTTGCGCCTTTTGTTCATCCATGTTATAGATATCTTTCCCGCAAAATATTGAGGTGGTGTTTCTGATGCCCGTAAATCAGGTTCACCAACAGGCGAACCGAAACGGGGTACTCGTTGGCGGATCCAATTCTGTTTAACGCATCATCTGACAGAGATTCAACAAATGCAATACTCGACTCCCTGACAAGGGAATATTCACGCATAATGTCTTCTTTTTCCCTTTCATTAGCGCCTGCATGTTCTGCAAATAAACTTTCATTAAAACCGGGCAACTCCGTTTTATCGCCACGCGAAAATCTGAGGGCTCTATAAACGTAAATCCTTTCTGTATCGGACATATGAACCAGCATATCTTTGATCGTCCATTTTCCTGGCGCGTACCGGTAATTCATTTTTTCCTCCGAAAGCGGGCCGACCAGCTCTTCCGTCTCAGAAAATATATCTTCCAGGTGAATCAGAAGGTTGCCATCGTCCGGGACCAGATTCATGTATCGCTGATAAAAAGAAACTACCGTCTCCGTAGGTTTATAAATTTTTTTCAATTGGGATGAATTCAGAGTGCGAATTTAAGAAACTCTGCCCCCATCCTGCAGTCATTTTTTTTCTTTCTTCTATGGAACACAACTTATTCACAATTAAATATAAATATATTAGTCTACTATATTTGTAGACTAGTATATTTGCTGTATCATTGCATCCAGTTCAGGTCGTGTGGCCGAGTGGTGAGGCGCGGGTCTGCAAAACCCTATACGGCGGTTCGATTCCGTCCATGACCTCTTTGAGAAGTTAAATTTGATGGCAGTCGTACGGGGTGTATTTTCATACGCCCCTTTTTTCATTTTCGTTACCGGGTGATATTTTGCCCATAACTTTAATACAAACTTTCAGTTAATCTCCATGAGAAGATATTTACTGGCTGCCTGCTTGATATTTGCAACGCAGGCACGGTCACAAACCATGAGCGTTCCCGGAATTGACAGCCTGGTCGAAAGGGCCAGAATTTCATTTAATGTACCTGGCATCGCAGTGGCCATTATCAAAAACGGGCAAGTTGTATTCTCAAAAGGTTATGGTGTCCGCTCCCTGAATACAGGTCTGCCAGTGGACGAGAATACGTTATTTGGCATCGCTTCCAATACCAAAGCATTCACGGCTTTTGCATTAGGGATGCTGATCGATGAAGGCAAATTATCCTGGGATGATAAGGTGCGTACCTGGATACCTGAGTTCAAACTTTATAGTCCCTATGTTACAGAAGAATTCACCATCAGGGACCTGCTTACCCACCGCAGCGGTTTAGGACTCGGCGCCGGCGATCTGATGTTTTTCCCGGATTCCAGTGATTTCGAATTGAAAGACATCATATATAACCTGCAGTTTTTAAAACCGGTTTCGGGTTTCCGTACAAGATTCGACTATGATAATAATATGTTTATCCTGGCAGGGGAAGTTGTCAGGCGTGCCAGTGGAATGTCATGGGAAGATTTTGTAGAAACGCATATCATGGCGCCGATCGGCATGAACAGAAGCGCCAGTTCATTCGACAGGTTGAAGGACCTGTCTGATATCATTGACGCGCACGCAGAAGTGGAAGGAAAAGTAAGGGTGATTGCCCGGAGCACATCAAAAATAGATCATCCGGCCGGGGGCATTTATTCCAGTATTGCCGATCTGAGTAAATGGGTGCAGCTTTTATTAGCCAATGGCAAATATGGTCCGAACCTTACAAGCCTTTACAGCCATGGCATACAGAAAGAAATATGGTCGCCTCAGACTATCATAAACGTTGATAATCCAGGATATTATAACATACATTTCAAAGCTTATGGACTTGGTTTTTTTATTGAAGATATCAGGGGATATAAAGAACTCAGTCATACGGGAGGACTGGAAGGTATGGTCACGCAGATTATCATGATACCGGAATTGCAACTGGGTATCATCGTTCTTACAAATCAGGAGGAAGACGATGCGTTCACAGCTATTAGTAATCAGATAAAAGATGGATATCTCGGTTTGCCCCGGAAGGACTGGGTTGCAGAATTAAGTGAAAAAAGAAATTCCTTTCTGGCAAATGGAAAAGCAGTGACAGACCCGATATGGGCGGAGATCAAAAAAGTGCAGGAAAATCCTCCTTCGATTAATTTCAATATATATGCAGGCACCTATCGGGATCCCTGGCTCGGGGACGTGTCTATTTCAATAAAAAATAATAAATACTGGTTTGCTTCGAAACGCTCTCCCAAGTTGAGCGGCGAAATGCTTCCCTACCATGAAAATAGTTTTGTTGTTAAATGGCGCGACCGGAGTATGGCCGCCGACGCCTTCGCCATATTTCATCTGAATGAAAGCGGTAAAGCGAATGCAATGCTGATGAAACCGGTGTCTCCATTGACAGATTTCAGCTTTGACTTCCAGGATCTTGATTTTAAGAAACTACCCTGACTATCATTTAAATTCTCCTTTCAGTAATTCATACAGATGCTGAAACTTTTTAAAGCCAGAAGCATAAATCTCATGTGCCCCGACTTCGGGGAGATAAGTTTTATTTATAAACACTTCTGCCGTAACAGTAATGCCCAGCGCCAGCATGCCTGTTTTTACTGCCCCCCAGGCGGAATTTTCTATGGTCCCGCAAACTAATACGGGTAAATTAAATACGTCTGCCATCATCTGCACCCACAACTCATTGCGGGCAAAACCACCTGTTGCAAATATATTGTGAATGTCTGTCTTCTCGAGGAGTGGCTGGCTGACGGCAAATATGCAATAGATCACTCCCTCAAGGGATGCGCGGATCATTTGGGACTGTCCGTGATTGATATGAACCCCGAATAAAACACCTTTTGCATCTGCATTCCAGATAGGCGCCCTTTCGCCCAGCAAATAAGGTAGAAAAATTAACCCGTCTGCCCCGGGATTCACTGTCGATGCCAGTTTCAGAAATTCAGCAGTCGTCTTTTCTGAATGAAAGAATTCTTCCTGTAACCATTGCATTACGATACCACCGTTGTTACTTGCTCCGCCTAGTAACCATTGCCCCTTTTTTAAGTAATAACAAAAAGTTCGCATGCCCGGATCGAAATACGGTTCAGCTATAATTAACCGGGCGGCGCTGCTTGTACCGATTGTAATTACCAGGCTTCCCGGTTCATCGGATGCTCCAATATTAGCCATCGCCCCATCGCTCCCGCCGACTACAAACGGAACAGTCTTTAATGAAGGAAATGAAAGTGGCGAAGAAAATATTTTATCAATTTCCACGATTTCGGAAAGTTTGTCGGCAGAAACACCAATCTGACTCAGGATCCAGGGATCCCATTGCCTGGTTTCCGCATTCATCAATCCGGTAGCGGCAGCCACGGATGCATCCACCACATATAGTCCGAATAGTTTATTAATTACAAATTCTTTTATCCCGACGAATTTGTATGCCTTATTAAAAATTTCGGATTGATTTTCCTTCAGCCACTGGAGCTTGCAAAAAGGAGACATGGCATGAACCGGGAGTCCGGTTCGTCTGTAAAATTCCTCCGCCCGGTTTTCTGCATGAATTTTCGACGCATATGACGTTGCCCGGTTATCGGCCCAAATGATGGACGGCGATATAGGCCGCCCCATCCGATCGACAGCGATCACACTGTGCATGGCTGAACTGAAACTACATAAAACGGGAATGTCCGGGGATAATTCCTGGAGAATATTTTCTACAGTTTTGACTGTAGCCGCATATATTATCTCCGGATCCTGTTCGCTCCAGTCAGGAAAAGGATGATGGATCGGGTATGAAACAGATGATTCATGTAATGTTTTTCCATCCCTGGAAAATGCCACTGATTTTACTGAAGTAGTGCCAATATCAATACCTAGAAAATATTCCATAGATTCCCCGAGGCCCAAATATAATTACTTAGATCCCGCTAATTCAGTATAAACGCATGGAATTGAAAATGCAGGCCGTTTACAGGCGGAACTGTGGGAACCGGATCGGTAGTTGGCGGAATCGGTGAAGGTTCCACGGGTGGCCATTCTGGTCCGGGCCCTGGAATTTCAGTTTCTGAAACCGGAAGATGAAAAATGAAATAGGAAGCGGGGTTGACAGACATCGTATTATCTTTAGGGAGATAATTACATACTTCATGCCATGCTTTTTTCACCGGGCATTGTTATCCAGGACTTATGAATTTTAACAATAAAACCATTTTGATTACCGGAGCCAGCAGGGGGATTGGAAAAGCCATTGCATTAAAACTGGCGGCGGCAGGTGCCAATATTGTCATTGCAGCCAAATCAACGGAAGAGGATGCACGCCTTGGGGGAACTATTTTTTCTACAGCTGCTGAAGTCGAAGCCGCTGGTGGAAAAGCGCTGGCAGTATATTGCGATATACGGGATGAAAAACTCATACAGGACGTTATGGACAAAACGGTTGCGAAGTTCGGCGGCCTGGATATCGTCATCAATAACGCCTCTGCAATCAGTATCAGCAATACGGAAAGAACAGAACCCAAACGATTTGATTTAATGTTTGATATTAATGTCCGGGGAACTTTCATGGTAACGCGTTTTGCTTATCCCCTTCTTAAGAAATCGTCGAATCCGCATATTCTGACTTTATCACCGCCGCTGAATTTCGACATGAAGTGGTTCAAATCCCATGTTGCATATACATTGACTAAATATAACATGAGCTTGTTGGCCTCGTCCTGGGCGGAAGAATTTAAAAATGACGGAATCGCTTCGAACAGCCTATGGCCCGGCACACTTATTGCGACCGCCGCAGTAAAAAATCTACTGGGTGGCGAAAAACTTTTTCATGTAAGCCGCAAACCTGAAATTATGGCAGACGCAGCTTTTTATATTTTAAGAAAAGATGCCAGAGCTACAACCGGTAACCATTTTATCGATGAAGATGTATTGCGGGAAGAAGGCATCCGCGATCTCGATATCTATTCGGTTACGCCGGGCGCGACTTTACAACGGGACCTTTTCCTTTAGGTTTTGCTTCATGTTTTGAAAATATCCGGTGCGTGATTGGGCTTGAAAGAATAATAGATGTTGTAGTATCACCATATTCCATCATGTGGGCCAAAAGTTCCTGGAGATGCCCGGAATTCTCAACAACCACTTTCAAAAAAATACAATAGTTGCCCGTAACACGGTGGCACTCCAACACTTCGTCCAGTTTCCCGATATAATTCAGAAAAGGTACAAGCTTGCCCGAATGCGCAGTAAAAGCAATAAAAGCTTTTAAGCCATATCCCGTTTTTTCATAATCCACTTCGATACGATAGCCCTGTATAATACCGGATTCTTCGAGCTTGGTCATGCGCTCGGCCACAGCAGGTGCCGATAATCCGACCTCCCTTCCGATATCAGCAAATGAAGCCCTCGCGTTTTCCTGCAGACAGGCAAGGATCGACCAACTGGTTTTATCTAATTCCATGTGCATGGCGCTTTGTTTAATTACCTTCTTTTCGAAAGCAAATATTTATAAATACATTGAATTCGTAAGCAAAAATACGAAATTTCCTTTTAACTTTGGGTCTCTAATTTCGGTACATCAAAACAACAGGGATGAACAACACCGGATCTAAAACACCAGGATCACTTTCAGTGGTGCTTGCTTTTCTAACGGTTTATATCGTTTGGGGTTCAACATATTTTTTTATTCGTCAGGCACTGAATGGTTTTCCTCCTTTTTTGTTAGGTGGAATTCGGTTTGTGACAGCTGGTCTGATCATGATGCTATGGGTTGTCTGGAAAAAGGAAAAACTGTTTGACCGGGATACGATGAAATCAGCAGCCATCAGTGGGTTTCTGATTTTGTTTCTTGGTAACGGGACGGTGATCTTTGTTGAACAATATGTGGGAAGTGCCTGGGTTGCCATCATCATTTCCGCTGCACCGTTATGGTTCGTGCTTTATGACAAAAGGCACTGGCGGGAAAATTTTACAAGCAAGTCTATTCTTTCCGGGTTGATGCTGGGATTGGTCGGAATATTTTTGTTATTTCTGCCGGACATATCGTCTTCATATAAAACTGATAGCAGTCCATATGAACGCGTGGCGCTCTTTGCCATTATCCTCAGTTCCATGTCCTGGGTCATTGGTTCCCTTTTTGTAAAATATAAAAAAACACAATCGCCTGCTTCGGTAAATACCAGCTGGCAGATGTTTTTTGCCGGAATTTATTTTTTTGTTGGCGCAGGGCTGACCGGGGAGTTTAAAAGTTTTCGGATTTCGGCAGTTCCATGGGATGCATGGGCTTCCATCTGGTACCTGATTGTTTTTGGATCCATCCTCGCGTATAGTTGTTATGTATGGCTGATGGAAGTCCGTTCTCCTGCACAGGTAAGCACTTATGCGTATGTTAACCCTGTTGTAGCGGTCTTATTGGGTGTATTCCTGGCGGGGGAACATATTAATTCATTGCAGATTGCAGGACTATTTGTAATTCTTCTAAGCGTGTTGCTGATCAATCTGAATAAGTACCTGAAGAATCCGAAACTGGCCTGAAGAACTACGCAAATTTACACTCACTTTGCAGTACTTAGCAGTTCGGCATCCACTGTTTGCTTCAGTCCAAACGATGCTGCAATCAGTTCAAAAGACCGCAAACGGTCTTTTTGAGAATGAGTCATTGTAGTTACCATTATTTCTTCAACGCCTGTTTCTTTAGCCAATGATGTAAGTTGTTTTTTTACCTGGTCCTGAGTGCCCGAGACGATCCGTCCCTGATTGAAACGTATCCGTTCGAGTTCAGCTTCCGAAAAAACATAATCATGAATGTCTTCGTAACGATTCATTTCCCTGAAATTTCCTTTTTCAAATTGCAATAGCGTGTAGTCAGCGAGTTTACGGAGTTGATTCGCTTTTTCTTCCGAATCCGCACACAATACAGAAATCGCAAGCAGTACCTGCGGTTCTTTCATTTCTCTGGAAGGGGTAAATTCTTTTTTATAGGATTCTACGATTTCCCGACCGGCAAATCCATTGATAAACCGCGCCACAGCGAGACCCATACCAAATTTCGCAGCAATAGCAGCACTTCCTCCGCTTGAACTGAGTATCCAGGGAACCGGGATAGTTGCTGATTGTGGCACAGCCAGCTGAGGACCATATTGCGATGATGCTTCATCGTGAAAAAATGCCTGCAAATATTCCAGCTGCTGTAAGTAAGATTCCTCAGAAAAATTGTTGGATGGGTTCAGCAGACTGGCAGTTAACCTGTCACCGCCGGGAGCACGACCGATACCGAGATCAATTCTACCGGGGTACATTGTTTCTAATAACCGGAAGTTCTCGGCGACTTTTAAAGAGCTGTGATTTGGAAGCATAATGCCACCTGATCCTATCCGGATTGATTTTGTTTCACTCGCCAGGCGAACCATGAGTAATTCCGGTGCTGAGCCGGCGATCATGGTGGAATTGTGATGTTCTGAAACCCAGAACCGGTAAAAACCGAGTGTTTCCGCGATTTTAACGAGCTGAATGGTGTTGGCAATCGCCTCTGAAGCAGTGGATCCTTTTGGTACGATCGACTGGTCGAGGATACTGATTCGGAGCATGGAATGTCTTTGTATCGTTAACATCTCAATGAGCTCTTTGTTGTAAAAAGAAAATCAGTTTTATTTTTGAAATCTTAATTTTAGGATCAAGTTACCATATGACGTATCAAGAAATCACTGAACTATTGGGAAAGGAAAACGATAACCTCTTTTCACATACCTGCAAAGTGTCAAAAGAAACTCTTCACCTCCCTTCTCCCCATTTCGTTGACAAAATATTTTTTGAATCAAACAGGAATTTGCGAACATTGCGCAGTTTACAACAAATCTTTAGCGGGGGAAGGTTGGCGGGTACGGGTTACCTGTCCATTTTGCCTGTTGATCAGGGAGTCGAACATAGCGCGGGCGCATCCTTTGCCAAAAATCCGGAATATTTTGATCCGGAAAATATTGTCCGGCTTGCTGTTGAAGGGGGATGCAATGCAGTAGCCAGCACATTCGGCGTTCTTGCCATGGTGGCACGTAAATGGGCTCATCGTATACCTTTTATCGTTAAAATAAATCACAACGAACTACTCACCTATCCCAATAAATTTGACGAGGTTTTATTTGGGACGGTCAAAGATGCCTGGAATATGGGAGCCGTTGCGATAGGCGCAACCATTTATTTTGGATCAGCGGAATCAGACCGGCAGATCACCGAAATTGCCAGAGCCTTTGATGAAGCGCATCAGCTGGGAATGGCAACGGTATTGTGGTGTTATCTGCGAAACAACGCATTCGTGAAAGATGGCAAGGATTACCACCTGTCGGCAGATCTCACGGGACAGGCGAATCATCTCGGTGTAACGATCCAGGCAGATATTATAAAACAGAAATTACCGGAGCTGAACGGCGGATTCAAAGCGTTGAATACCGGAACCAGTCATTATGGTAAGCTGGACGAAAAAATGTATACGGATCTTTCCAGTGATCATCCGATTGATCTGTGCAGATACCAGGTCCTGAATGGTTATTCCGGCAGGGCTGCCCTGATCAATTCGGGCGGGGCTTCCGATGGAGATAAGGATTTAAAAGAGGCTGTCCGGACCGCTGTAATCAATAAACGAGCCGGTGGCAGTGGCATGATCTCGGGAAGAAAGGCATTTCAAAAGCCATTTGCTGATGGGGTTCAATTATTGAACAACATTCAGGATGTTTACCTGGAAAAACTTATAACCGTAGCATGAAAAAAATAAAGACGCCGCCTACAACCATTTTTACTGATATTGGCGGTGTATTACTTACAAATGGCTGGGATAGAAAAGGAAGAGAGAAAGCCGTCAAACGATTTAAACTGGATCCCGTTGAAACTGAAGAAAGACACCACCTTACGTTTGATACATATGAATCGGGTAAAATATCTCTTACAGAATATTTAAAACGCCTTGTCTTTTATGAAAAAAGGAATTTTACTGAAGAGGATTTCAGGAAATTCATGTTTGCCCAGTCACAACCTTACCCTGAAATGCTGTCTCTTATCCGGGGCATTAAAGAAAAATACGGGATAAAGATTGCAGTCGTCAGCAACGAAGGCAGGGAATTAAATAAACATCGTATCAATACCTTTAAGCTCGGTGAATTCGTTGACTTTTTTATCAGCTCCTGTTTTGTACATTTCAGGAAACCAGACGCCGATATTTTTAAAGTTGCGCTGGACATTGCTCAGGTTCCCCCGGAAAAAGTAATATATCTTGAAGACAGGCCGCTGTTTGTCCAGGTCGCGGACACACTCGGTATTCGTGGAATCATTCACGAGGATTTCAATAAGACAAAAAAGCGCTTGGCTGATTTTGGCTGGGAGGTGTAACACCCGTCAGCGACCTGCGTGTACCGGTTTCGATCGGCCATGTATCAATTGCGAACAATTTCCTGTGTATTTATAAATGCATCAAAATGTAATTCAATGATTTATAATGTGGCATGCCCTGTGAGTTCCTGATATGAACAAACCAATAACCGATGTTCAAAAATTACTGCAAAACGGCTTTTCGCAATCTTATTCGGAATAAAAAATTCAGCCTGATCAATATTGCGGGATTGGCAATAGGAGTTGCTTCCGCCATGTTAATCTTTATCGTGGTACACTATGAACTAAGTTACGATACCTTTCAACCGGACTATAAGGACATATACCAGGTAGCTATTGAGAGCAAATTTCCTGACGGTACAGCATTTACACCGGGCACTCCTTATCCCGCGCTGGAAGCGTTGAAAAATAAATTTCCACAGGTTGTTACCGGAGTTTTGTATTCAAACAACGGCAGCCAGTTAACAGTAGTCGCTCCGGATGGCACTCCTTCAAAAGAAAAAAGATTCATAGAAGAGACCGGCATCTTTTTTTCGGACCCCGAGTTTTTCAAAATATTCAAAACAAAATGGCTCTCCGGCTCACCCGTTGTACTCGACCAACCCAACAAGATCGTATTGTCAAAAAAGATGGCCGAGAAATATTTTGGTCAATGGGAGAACGCTGCAGGGAAATTAATTCGTTTGGATAACCTGAACACAGTTCAGGTAGCCGGCATCATAGAAGATGCTCCAGGCAATTCAGATTTTCAGTTCAGGGCGATCGGATCATACCCGATATTTAAGAGTTCAAGCTTTTATCCATATTCCAAAGAATGGGGCACTACAAGCAGTAATGAACAGGTTTATATGCTGCTACCGCCTGGCCAATCCGTTGCTGCCATCAATACACAACTTATCCAGTTTAGCAAAGACCATATCAACCAGGGCAGCCGGCAAATACGAAACACGGCGTTCGTCAGGCCATTGAGCATCTTGCATTTTGATCCGCGTATGGACAATATGGGTGATCACGTGACGAGTAAAACAACGCTCTTGACTCTTTCGTTAATCGCTCTTTTTATTCTTGTCATGGCTTGTATAAACTTCGTCAATTTATCAACGGTCCAGGCCGTGAACCGTTCAAAGGAAATCGGTATTCGGAAAGTCATGGGCAGCACCCGGTGGAATCTGCTCTGGCAGATCCTGGGAGAAACTTCCTTCGTGGTTTTATCGTCCATCATACTGGCAATAGGAGTCGCGGAATTGTGCCTTCCCTTTATAAAACATGTTTCTTCTATAAAAGAAACGATTCATTTGATAACCTGGCAAACAAGTCTGTTTCTGGTCCTGGTATTTTTCGTGGTGACAATACTCGCGGGGTTATATCCGGCGCTGGTTGTTTCGGGATTCAGCCCGATCCTCGCGCTGAAAAATAAAATAAATTCTGCCAGCGTGGGTGGCATTTCCCTGCGCAGATCACTGGTTGTTTTACAATTCGCCATTTCGCAGGTGCTGATCGTGGGTACGCTGATCGCTCTTTCACAAATGAGTTTTATTCAAAATGCCAACCTGGGCTTGGATAAAGAAGGGATTCTGATCGTGAAAGGCAACGGGGATAGTACACAGATTTCCAGAATGAACTTTTTTAAATCGGAGCTGAAGAAAAGTCAGTGGGTCCGGGAGGTTTCACAATGCAGTGATGCACCTTCTTCAGATAATAACTCGGGTACAAACTTTGCCTTTAATCATAAACCCGATGAAAATTACACGCTTTATCTCAAGTTCGGGGACGCAGATTATTTTAAGACCTTCGGCCTCCAGTTTGCAGCTGGTGGCCCGCCTGCCCAGTCTGATACCGTTAGAGATGTTGTCATCAATGAAACGCTGCTCGGAAAACTGGGGCTAAAAACCGCGGCCGCAGCAATAGGTAAAGATATCAGTATTGGCCAGGGACCCTGGAGAAAGATTGTTGGTGTTGTGAAAGACTTTAGATCAAATTCCCTGAGAGAAGAAATAAAACCTACATTAATTGCCTGCAGCAAAAATAGCTATTCCTGCACGGCCCTCAAACTAAGAGCAGCCAATCTGGGTGCCGTTAAAGAACAGGTACAACAGGTTTGGGATAAATATTATCCGGAGTACTCAAATCAAACCTATTTCATGGACGAGCGCATTGAAGAATTTTATGCTCAGGAACACCAGCTTGCCCTGCTGTATAAAATATTTGCCGGAATAGCCGTTTTTATTTCCTGTCTGGGTTTATATGGGCTCGTTTCTTTTATGGCAGTACAACGCCGAAAGGAAGTGGGCATCAGAAAAGTGCTTGGGGCCAGTATTGCACAGATCATTTATTTGTTTTCCAGGGAATTTACTATTCTCATCCTGGTCGCTTTTGCGATTGCTGCGCCAGTCGCCTGGTATATGATGAGCAGCTGGCTGGATCATTTTGTTTGTCGAATACCCATGCGGCCCATCATTTTCGTTTTTGCCATTATTTTATCAATAGGAATCGCATGGCTGACGGTCGGGTATAAATCATTCCGTGCAGCGCTGTTGAATCCGGCAAAGAGCCTGAAAACGGAATAATGCCATACGCCATCGGCTGGTGCGTCTGAGCCAGTACAGCGTTCGATGTTTAGTGCTCAACGATGAATTTATACACCGTCGACTCATGAAAAACCTGACCCGGCGACAAAATGGTATTCGGAAATTCCGGACGATTGGGTGAGTCCGGATAATGCTGGGTTTCCAGGCACAGGGCGCCGTGCTTCACAATTTTTCTCCCGTCCCGTCCGGTTAAACTTCCATCCAGAAAATTCCCGGTATAAAACTGGATCCCTGGCTGAGTGGTCCATACTTCCATGCGCCTGCCGGAATGCGGATCATAGAGAACCGCCGCCTTGGCCATGGAAGAATCTTTTTTGTCTATTACAAAATTGTGATCGTAACCTCCTTTCAGGTCATTGATATCTTTTCCGACTTTTTTTGATTTCAGGAAATCCATCGGCGTGTTTTTAACGTCTGAGATCTGGCCGGTAGGGATCAGCGAATCATTTACGGGTGTATATTTTGAGGCGTATAAGGTCAGGTCATGGTCAAGTATGGTAGAATCCTTTCCGGCCGACAAATTGAAGTATGCATGATTGGTCAGATTGACGGGTGTTTTCTTATCACTCAGCGCCGTATAGTCCAACATCAGACCATTACCGGCGGTGATCGTATAAACTACTTTCACGTTGAGGTTACCCGGAAATCCTTCTTCACCGTCTTTGCTGCTATATGATAAGGCCAGACTCGAATCATTTACCTGGTTCACTGTCCAGATAACCTTATCAAAACCTTTGATTCCTCCATGAAGGGTGTTGTTCCCATTGTTAAGAGGAAGTGTATAATTTTTATCGTCGATCGTAAAAGCTCCATGTCTTATCCTGTTTGCATACCTTCCGACAAGAGCACCAAAGTATGGATTTGATTTTTGCAGGTAACCAGCAAGCGAATCATAGCCCAGTATCACGTCTCCCGACTGTCCATTTCTGTCGGGTGTCCACAATTCAAGCAGGGTACCACCATAGTTGGAAATAACCGCTTTCAACCCTTTATTATTTTTTATTGTATAGGCGTACACCGTATCGCTTCCGATCGTTCCGTAGTAATTCTTACTCCCGTTTTCCAATACGACAATGTCCTTGTTCTTTTCTGTGGAAGACTGACAGGCTGGAAACAGGCAGCTAACGAGTATTACGCTTAGCGTGACAAAATGTGACATATTCATGGCAGGCAATTAAAAAGGGAATGACAATGCGTAAATTTAATAAACAAAACCAATACCATGTTCCGGCGGACTATTTTAGGATTTGTGATGTTCACTGTTTGTTTTTCGGGCAGAGCGCAAAATCTCTACCATGAACAGTACCGGCCACAAATTCATTTCTCTCCTGAAAGACACTGGATGAATGATCCGAACGGTCTTGTCTTCTTCAATGGAATCTACCATTTATTCTTTCAGTATTTTCCTGACAGTACTGTCTGGGGACCCATGCATTGGGGACATGCCGTGAGTACTGATCTTCTTCATTGGAAACAGCTTCCCATCGCATTGTATCCCGACAGTCTAGGATATATATTTTCGGGCAGCGCTATTGTGGATTGTGCAAACACCAGCGGATTTGGAACGGCTGGTAAAATTCCGCTGATCGCTATATACACACAACATGATCCCGTTGGAGAAAAGGCCGGCACCAATTTGTTTCAAAATCAAAGCATCGCTTACAGCCTGGATAACGGTAATTCCTGGACGAAATACATCGGAAACCCTGTTTTGAAAACACCGGGGTTAAAAGATTTCCGGGACCCGAAAGTCAGCTGGTACCCCGATAAAAAAGAATGGATCATGACGCTGGCGGCCGGTGACCGTATTCTTTTTTATTCTTCCAAAAATCTGACCTCCTGGGCAAAGGAAAGCGATTTCGGATCTGGCATCGGTGCACATGGCGGCGTGTGGGAATGCCCGGACCTGCTGCCTTTTGTGGTAGACGGAAAAAAAATCTGGCTCCTGATTGTCAACATCAATCCAGGAGGAATCCAGGGCGGATCGGGAACCCAATATTTTACAGGTGATTTCGATGGGAATCAGTTTATTCCAACGGATACCATTACCCGATGGACAGATTATGGCCCTGATAATTATGCCGGTGTTACCTACAGTAATACAGGAAATGAAAAAATATTCCTCGGATGGATGAGTAACTGGCAATATGGAACAAAAGTTCCTACCAGCATCTGGAGAAGTGCGATGACCCTCCCGCGTATTCTCGGACTGAAAAAAACAGGCACCGGTTACTATACGACCATGACGCCGGTTTCTTTAAAATCCATTGCAAAAGAAACTAAAATATACAATGATAAAATGAGCTTTGACGGACCGTTTCGGTTAGACTTTACCTGCCATAACCTGCATTCATTTTCGCTGATTTTCACCAATGCCGCCGGACAAATACTCAGGGTCGGGTTTGATCAGAAGAAAAATTCATTTTTTATTGACAGGACAAAAGCCGGGAGATCTGATTTCGATCCCGGTTTTGCTACCATTCACTATGGCCCGCGTTTTCTAAAAACGAGCACTTCCGTTTGCACATTGATTATGGACAACGCATCCATCGAGTTGTTTGCAGACAATGGATTGACGACGATGACGGAAATATTCTTTCCGAATCAGCCATTTAGCAAAATGAAGATAGAAAGCAACAACCATATTTTTGACAGCCTGCAGATCACCAGACTCGCATCGGTAT
>Ga0066787_10000016_pt1 | contig 26289 bp, 22 predicted proteins | sample OrgsoiDNA2013047_FD_70942 | JGI IMG/M metagenome (GOLD analysis project Ga0066787, IMG submission 70942) | Permafrost soil microbial communities from the Arctic, to analyse light accelerated degradation of dissolved organic matter (DOM) -... | ecosystem: Environmental > Terrestrial > Soil >...
ATGGGATACCTGGAAATCCGGTTTATTGGAATGGAATAAAAGCATCAATGCGCTTGCCTGCGGCGTACGTTGCGCCTGGAAAGTAACAACCGTCAGTTGGACATACCTGGAAGAATTAAAATGGGCAGCCAACGGTCTGGAAGCGCTGTTTGAATATGAAAAAGGCAAATGTTACGGTATCCTGAATGGCATCGATACAAAAGTCTGGGATCCTCAGACGGATACTTACCTGGAGAATCACTATAATATTAAATCGAATGCCGCCGGTAAAACAAAGAATAAAGAAATACTTTGCAACCGTTTCGGGCTCGACATAAAAAAGCCACTGATCTCCTTTATCGGCAGGCTGGTTGGTGAAAAGGGTGCAGATCTTTTGCCGCAGGCTATCGGAGATTCGTTTTATTATATTGGAAGAAAAATGAACTTCCTGATCCTTGGCAGCGGTGCAACGAATATCCAGGACAACCTGGAGAGAGTGAGAAGCATCAGCGAAGGTGATTTTAGCATATTTATCGGCTATGATGAAGGGCTGAGTCATATTATTTATGCAGGAGCCGATTTTATCATGATGCCGTCCAGGGTGGAGCCATGTGGGCTGAACCAGATGTATGCAATGCGATATGGCACAATACCCATCGTCCGTACGACCGGCGGATTAAAAGATACGGTGAGAGACTTTGGTGAACCGGATGGTTATGGAATTCGATTCAACAACGCTATTGTCGGTGACATTACCCAGGCCGTATGGAGAGCCGTTCAGTTATTCCAGGAACCATTGCACATGGAAGAACTAAGAAGAAGAATGATGCGTCTTGACTTCAGCTGGGAAACAAGCATGCAACAATACCTTGATCTTTATGCTTCGCTATAAAAAGAATTTTTAAATCAGATTGTTATGTCAAAAAAAGTTTTAGCTGTTATTTTAGGCGGAGGAGCAGGAACCCGTTTATATCCCTTAACTGCCAGTCGCTCAAAACCCGCCGTTCCCATTGCGGGTAAATACCGTCTGGTGGATATTCCGATTTCCAACTGTCTCAATTCCGGAATAGACCGGATGTTTGTTCTTACCCAGTTTAACTCTGCGTCGCTAAATCGTCATATAAAAAATACTTATCACTTCAGTGCTTTTAGTTCGGCATTTGTTGATATTCTGGCTGCCGAGCAAACGCCTGATAATCCCACCTGGTACCAGGGCACGGCAGACGCAGTGCGGCAATGTCTCCGCCACCTCGGACCATTTGAAGCAGAATACATCCTGATTCTTTCCGGTGATCAGCTTTACCAGATGAATTTCATGGACATGCTGAATAATCATATCAACCAAAAAGCAGAAATCACGATTGCTACCATTCCGGTAGCCGACCGGGAAGCCTCTGAATTCGGGATCCTGAAAAAAGACGATAAGGGTTTTATCACTTCTTTCATTGAAAAACCAAAAAAGGAAGTCCTTAAAGAATGGACCAGCGACACGGGTCATGCCATGCAGAGCCAGGGAAGAAATTACCTCGCGTCGATGGGCATCTATATCTTCAACAGGCAATTGCTACAGGATCTGCTCCAGAATGAATATGTGGAAGCCACTGACTTTGGTAAGGAAATTCTGCCGCAATCTATTGATAAATACAAAGTGGTCAGTTACCAGTACGATGGCTACTGGACGGATATCGGAAATATTTATTCCTTCTTCGAAGCCAACCTTGGTCTGACAAAAGAAATTCCGGACTTTAATTTATTTGACAATAACAACGCAATCTATACGCGGGCACGAATGCTGCCACCGGCAAAGATCAGTGGAACGACACTTGAAAAAACGATCATCGCCGAAGGATGCATAATCAATGCTTCGCGGATTGAAAGCAGTGTGATCGGGATCCGCACGAGGATTGGCATTGGCACCACCATTGTGAGCAGCTATCTGATGGGGATTGACTATTATGAAACCATCGAAGAGATCAGGCACGACAAGGAGCACGGTCTGCCTAGTGTAGGCATCGGTGATCGTTGTTATATCCGTAATTGTATTGTGGACAAGAACTGCCGTATCGGAGACGATGTGCGTATCAACGGAGGACCCCACCTGGAAAATACCGATCATGCATTGTATACCGTCAAAGACGGAATCGTTGTGGTCAAAAAAGGCGCAGTGATTCCGAACGGATTTGTGATTTAGTATTTAACGATTTGCTATGACCACTATGACTGCAACAGCCCCTCAGAAGCTGGTTGAAAAACCACGGCTTACGATCTGGCAGATCTTTACTATGAGTTTTGGTTTTCTGGGGATCCAGTTTGGATTTGCCCTTCAGAATGGAAATACAAGTCGTATCCTTCGATCTTTTGGTGCCGACGTGGACCAGCTGCCAGCGTTCTGGCTGGTGGCACCTCTCACCGGGATGATTGTTCAACCTCTAATCGGACATTACAGCGACCGCACATGGAACCGGCTGGGCCGGAGAAAACCGTATTTTTTAACTGGTGCTATTTTAACCTGCATGGCGCTGCTGATTCTTCCGAATTCCGGTTCATTCTCTTCCGTAGTACCGGCACTATGGATCGGCGCGGGTATGGTGATGATCATGGATACTTCCATTAATATAGCCATGGAACCTTTTCGCGCACTCGTGGCCGACAACCTGCCTGACAAACAAAGAACGCTGGGATTCAGTATACAGACCTTCCTGATCGGGCTGGGAGCCGTCGGCGGATCCTATCTTCCAAAATGGATGGGCAAACACGGGTTCAGTTTGCAGCCGGGCCCGGGCGGTGTTGCGGACAATATCCGTTACTCATTTTATATCGGCGCGATAGTTTTGATAATTGCCATTTTAGTAACTGTATTTTTTTCCAGGGAATACGCACCGGCAGAATATGAGAAATATCATGGGAAACCCGAACAGTCACCGAAAAGATCGGGCATCCGTGAAATACTGTATGATTTCAGACACATGCCGAAAACCATGAAACAACTGGGACTGGTTCAATTCTTTTCCTGGTTCGCATTATTTTCCATGTGGGTGTTCACAACGGACGCGGTTGCGACGCATGTTTACGGACTAACGGGGGACTATGCAAAAACGGTTGCGTATAATGAAGCCGGAAATGAAGTGAGTTCAGCTTTTGGCGTCTACAATGGCGTAGCGATGTTTTATGCACTCCTGCTTCCGGCGATTGCACGTAAAATAGGACGCAAAGCTACCCACGCGTTTTCATTGATGGCCGGTGGTGCAGGACTGATATCCATTTTTTTTATAAAAGATCCGCAAATGCTGACTTATTCCATGATCGGTGTGGGTCTGGCATGGGCGAGTATCCTTGCTATGCCTTATGTTATTCTTTCCGGATCTATTCCTCCGGGCAAGCTTGGAATTTATATGGGTATTTTTAATTTCTTCATCACGCTGCCACAAATCGTAAATGGCGTATTCGGCGGATCAATCGTCAAACATATTTACGGAGGGCAACCCATTTATGCCATTGTATTGGCAGGATTCTTCTTATTCTGTGCAGCCATCAGCGTGCTATTTGTATACGACGCTGGGGACATAAGAGTCAGCAGGAAACAGCAAAGACTGGCTGCATCATGAAAAAATTCGTTTTACTTCCCATTTTGTTTCTCTTTCATTTCTGCTATCCACAGACAAGATATGCCGGGAGTTTGCCTTACGGAAAAGATATACTGATATATCCTTCAAACTGGTGGGTGGGAATGAAGAATCCCCGTCTTCAGGTTGTGGTTCACGCCAGAAATATCGGACGATCCTTTCCGGATTTTGATCTCGGTTACCCAGGTGTTACGTTGGAGAGTGTTGAACGTGTCTGGAATCCGAATTATATTTTTCTAACGCTGAATATCGCGGCCAACGCCAAACCTGGAAAAGTGAAAATTGGTTTTCATTTTAACGATACTTTCCTTGTATTGGCGTTTCCACTCAAAGAATATCATTCTGGCAATGGAAAAACATATGCCAGAGGCATCAATTCTTCTGATTTCATTTACCTGCTGATGCCCGATCGTTTCAGCAATGGGGATCCTGGCAATGACCATTATGCAAGTATGCGTGATACAGTTGCAGATCGCAAAAACCCGCTCGCCCGTCATGGTGGTGATCTGCAGGGCGTGCTCAACCATCTCGACTATATACAACAGCTTGGAGCAACCGCGATCTGGCTGACACCGGTTATTGAAAATGATATGCCCCTGGAAAAGGAATCCCCCGGTATGGTGAGCGGATACCATGGATATTGGTTCACTGACCACTATGAGATAGACAGAAGAATGGGCGGCAGTGCAGCGTACCTGAAATTGGTAACGGCCATGCATGAACGCGGATTGAAAATAATCCAGGATGCTGTTTATAACCATATCGGTGCTGAACACTGGATCATGAAAGACCTGCCCGATAGCAGCTGGATCAATTGGTGGCCCTCATATCAGAATACCAGTCATTATGAACAGGCAATATTTGATATTCATGGTTCAGAAAAAGACAGGGATGTGATGCTGGGTGGGTGGTTTATACCTCACCTTCCGGATCTCAACCTCAGAAATCCCCTGCTGGCTACATACCTCATCCAGCAGGCTATCTGGATGACTGAAACTTTTCAGCTGGATGGCTGGCGGGTGGACACATACAAATATTGCGATCCCGGTTTTCTGAATCGCCTGAACGACGCATTGGAAACTGAATTTCCATCCATTACGTCGCTGGGAGAAGCTACCGTTAATTCGGTTGCAGCCGCTGCTTATTTCTGCAGGAATAACCTGGATGTTTCCTGGAAAAGCAATCTGACAGGCATTCTGGATTTCCCGGTTTGTGATGCCATACTTGAATCGCTGAAAAAAAAGGACGGTTCGTCAAATGGTGCCACGAAACTATATACGACCCTCGCAGAGGATATGTTATATAAGAACCCCATGAATAATTGTATTTTCCTTGACAACCATGACCGCGATCGGTTTTACTCCGTCGCAGGCGAAAACTATAATAATTTCCAAATGGGTATCGGATTACTCCTCACGCAAAGGGGTATTCCGCATTTGTACTACGGAACTGAAATTCTCATGAAAAATTTCAAGAACCCTTCGGACGCGATGGTAAGGGAAGATTTTCCCGGAGGCTTTCCGGGAGATCCGAAAAATAAATTTCTTCCGGCCGACAGGACTGACAGTGAGAATATGGCTTTTAACTTTGTTTCGAAACTCGCCGGTTTCAGAAAAACATCCAGTGCAATCACAACCGGTAAGCTCATGCAGTATGTTACTTCAAAAAAAGCATATGTTTATTTTCGCTACGATGAAAAACAGACCATCCTTTGTGCCCTCAACACAGATACAATTGCATTGACTCTGTCATTCCCCGATTATATAGAAAGAACCGCATCATTCGATACCGGAACGGATGTCCTCAGTGGCGTTAGTTTCCCGCTTTCAGAAAAAATGATTCTCCCTGCCAGGTCAATCCGCATACTTGAACTTAAAAAACGGCCGACTGATAATAAGATCGTACATTAGTAAAGGTGAAAGAAGTGATGACCGATTACGAACATACTCATTTTATAGATTCCACAAAACCTGTCTGGAATTACTCCCTTTTTTCTGATGAGGACATCAGTAATTTTCAAAACGGGACACATTATCGCCTATATGAAATTTTCGGATCACATGCCCGCGAAGTACTGGGTACAAAAGGATATTATTTTGCGGTTTGGGCTCCCAATGCAACGGCTGTTTCGGTGATCGGCAATTTTAATCACTGGAATCCCACCACGCACCCGTTATTTGTCCGGCTGGAAAAGTCCGGTATCTGGGAAGGTTTCATTCCACATTTGGAACGAGGGGAAGTATACAAATATCATATCCACGGATTTAATAATTCTGAAACTGTAAAAGGCGATCCCTTTGCGCATTTCTGGGAGCAAAGGCCCAAGACCGCTTCCATAACCTGGGACCTTGATTATAAGTGGAAGGATGATGCATGGATGGGCACCCGCAAAAAAAATAACGGACTCGATCAGCCCTGGAGCGTCTATGAAGTTCATCTCGCAAGCTGGATGCGCCCTTCTCCTGACGATGAAGAAACATATAACACATACGATCAGATTCGTGAACGGTTGGTACCTTATGTAAAAGACATGGGGTTCACCCATGTGGAACTGATGCCGGTGATGGAATATCCGTACGACGGGAGCTGGGGCTACCAGGGCGTCGGCTATTTTGCTCCGACTTCTCGCTTTGGCGATCCTCAGTCGTTTATGGAACTTGTAAATGCATTTCACGAAGCAGGCATTGGCGTATTGCTGGATTGGGTCCCTTCGCATTTTCCTTACGATGCACACGGCTTGTATATGTTCGATGGAGCCAATACCTACGAATATGCCGACATGCGTAAAGGGTATCACCCCGACTGGAACAGTTATATATTTAACTATAAACGAGGTGAGGTTAAATCATTCCTGATCAGCAGCGGGCGCTTTTGGTGCGATATGTTTCACGCGGACGGCATCCGGGTGGATGCTGTTAGTTCCATGCTCAAATTGAATTATTCAAGAACAACCGGACAATGGGAGCCCAATGAATTTGGCGGTGATGGTAATCTCGAAGCAATCGCATTTATAAAAGATTTAAATGAAACCCTGTTCCGGGATTTTCCGGACGTACAAACCATTGCCGAGGAAGCGACAGATTGGCCGGGAATCAGCAAACCAACTTTTGCCGGAGGTCTTGGGTTCGGGATGAAATGGATGATGGGATGGATGCACGACACCCTGGATTATTTCAAGGCCGATCCGTTGTTACGCAAAGGCCTGCAGGACAAATTTACGTTCAGCATGATGTATTTCTATGACGAAAATTTTATGCTTCCCCTGAGCCATGATGAAGTGGTGCATGGAAAATCACCCATGCTGTATAAAATGCCGGGCGACGACTGGCAGAAATTTGCCAACCTACGGCTTATGTATTCTTATATGTTCACACATCCCGGGGGCAAGTTACTTTTTATGGGCAATGAATTCGGAGCGACAAACGAGTGGAATCATAAAAGCGAATTACAGTGGTACCTGCTTAAATACGAATTGCATTGGAAGATGAAGGACTGTGTACGTGATCTCAATCTCCTTCTGAAGAACGAGCCAGCCCTGTATGAAAATCAGTTTAACACTGACGGATTCGAATGGATTGATCTCGAACACAGGCAGGAATCCGTCATTGTCTATAGAAGAAAGGGCAAACTTCCCGAAAATGACATACTCGTTGTCTTGAATATGACGCCTGTTGTCCGGAATAACTGGAAAGTGTATGCGAATGATAAACCAACCTGGATGGAAATTTTTAATAGTGACGAAAGAAAATACGGCGGATCCGGGGACATCTTCAATCCTGAGCCCATTGTTACCCTGGTAGATAAAGAAAAAAACCGCTATGAGATTAATGTTCACCTGCCTCCGTTGGGAGCGGTGATACTGAAATAGGCATCAGGCTGCACACAAAAAGGCAAAGCGTTCTACGACAAAGCCATTGCCCTGGATCCTTCTCTGAAAAGCCTCATGCATGAAGTGGGGTCGAACAAGAAATGAGGGGAATGACTGATCACATGCGCTCCGGTACTTTTATTCCGAGCAATCGCATAGCAGACTCTATGACGAATGCCGTCATCACGCAGATCCGTAAACGTAGTTGCTTTTTGCTGTCGGATTCTGCCCTGCTGACAGAATGTTCTGCGTAGAATGAATTGAAAGTTTTTGCGATGCTGAAAGCATAGTTCGCCACCAGTGACGGGTTCATTTCTGTGCAAGCCTGCTGTAACAGCCCACTGTACTTCTCAAGCATGATCAGTAATTCCTTTTCCAGCGGAAGCAGTTCCGGAATATTCCCTTCCGGGTAATCATCGACGGGTTCCTTTCTCAAAATCGATTTGATACGGGCATATGCATATTGAACAAAAGGCCCCGTATATCCATGAAAATCGATGGATTCATCGGGATTGAAAACCATTCGTTTTTTTGGATCCACTCGGATCAGAAAGAATTTCAGCGCTCCCATGCCAATAATATTATAGAGGTCCCGTCTTTCTGTATCTGTAAAATCATCCACCTTACCCAGATCTTCTGTGTGTTTTGCGGCGATGGACGTCATCTCATCAATGATGTCATCTGCATCAACGACCGTTCCTTCCCTTGTCTTCATTCGCCCTGTCGGAAGCTCCACAAGCCCATATGATAAATGGAAGATACCAGCTGCGGACGGCAATTGAAGTTTCTGGCAAATCAGCCTGAGCACTTTAAAATGATAATTCTGTTCGTCTGCCACGACATAGATACTGAGATCCGCGTGATACTCTTCGTATTTTTCTACTACAAGGCCAATGTCCTGTGTCATATATACGGCGGTGCCATCACTACGCTGGACAATTTTTTCATCAAGACCGTTCGCCTTCAGGTCAATCCAGACACTTCCATCTTCTTTCTGAAAAAAAACTTTTTTACTGATTCCCATTTCGACGAGGTCCTTACCTAAGAGGTAAGTCTGACTTTCATAATATATTTTATCAAAGTCGCTGCCAATGCGTTTGTAGGTGATATCGAATCCCGCATATACCCAACTGTTCATTTTCTTCCAGAGTTCGATAACGTCCGGTTTGCCGGCTTCCCAATCCACCAACATTTGCTGCGCTGCCTTCATAAGTGGCGACTCTTTTTCAGCCATGTCCTTGGTAAGACCGGTGGCCATGCCTGATTCCACTTGCTTTTTTAATTCGGTCCCGAACAGTACGTAATAGTCACCTACAAAATGATCGCCTTTGACCCCTGCGCTTTCAGGAGTCTGTCCGTGAGCGAATTGTTTCCAGGCCACCATGCTTTTACAAATATGAATACCCCGGTCGTTTGCTATACAGGTTTTTACGACCTCATATCCGCAGGCCTTGTAAATGGCAGCTACACTCCAGCCGAGGAAATTATTTCTGAGATGACCAAGGTGTAAGGGTTTATTGGTATTGGGGGAAGAATATTCCACCATCACCCGTCGGCCATTTACCGGTAGTTTTCCAAATGAAGTGTTGTTGAAATTCGCATGCAGGAAATCCAGCAATATGCCATCAGCCAGTTGCAGATTCAAAAAGCCCTTGATCACATTAAAGTCTGATATCAAACCAGGTTTTGAAACCATCAGCGCCTGCCCGAGCTCCTGGCCAAAGCTGTCCGGCGCTTTCTTCAGCGTCTTACTGAACGAAAACAATATAACCGTATAATCGCCGGTAAATTCCGGCTTCGTCTCGCTGACGAGGATATCCTGAAGATCAATCCGGTAATTGAATTTTTCGTCTAAAACATGCTGAACGGCCAGTTTGATGCCGGGAACAAGCTCCATTCTATATGAATTGGACGCAAAAGTAGTATTTGTTAGGTAGACTATCTGCGTGCTTTATATTAACTTCGCGCCCGGAATCTGAGGATTTATGCCAAAAAAGGAGATCATTTCCATAATAGATTTTTTCTATCCCCCCTTCAGAAAGCTTATCTCGCTACAAACTTTCCGGTATGCAACCTGCGGAGGTGCAAATACCTTCCTGGATATCTTTATCTATTTCATCAGTTACCACTACATCCTGCATGAAAAAGTGCTACACATTATCGGGCCGATTGCGTTTAAACCCCAGATTGCCGCTTTTCTCATATCTTTTATCATTAGTTTCCCCACAGGGTATATGCTGAATCGTCATATCGTTTTTCCTGGTTCTTATCTCCATGGCCGGGTTCAGCTCCGGAGATATTTTTTGCTCGTTCTTTCCTGTATTCTCCTGAACTATATTTTCATCTCGCTTTTTGTGGATTATTTTCATATTTACCCCACCATGGCGAAAATCATTACTACGGCTATCGTGGTATCTTTCAGCTACCTGACCCAGAAGAATTATACTTTTAAATCGGAAAGCCCCAAACAGCCTCAAAGCGTAAAGACAAAAGCCTGATCTCAAAGGATTTTAACTGTCTTATTGTTAGTATATTTAATTATCACATTCATTTATTCAAAAAACGACCGTTATGACTACTTCACGTAGAAAATTTTTACAAACGAGCGGGTTATCCGTCGCTGCCCTTGCCATTGGATCGCATAAATTATTTTCAGCCCCCGACGCTGAAACCTACCTGGCGATCCAACTATATACCGTAAGAGCCGAAATGGAAAAAGATCCTTCCGGCACGTTGAAACAACTGGCTGATATGGGATATCGGTATGTTGAACATGCCAATTATAAAAACCGGAAATTTTATGGATATGCCCCGGCCGATTTTAAAAAGTTGCTGGATGACTTACACATTCAGATGCCGAGCGGGCATGTTCAGATGTTACCAAAAGACTACGATTTTGCAAAAAATGATTTCGCCGACAACTGGAAATATACAGTGGAAGACGCGGCGATCGCCGGACAGAAATATCTTGTGTCTCCCTGGCTCGACGACAGCCTCCGGAAGAATATGAAAGATTTCAAAGCCTATATGGATGTATTTAATAAGTCGGGTGAACTTTGCAGGAAATCCGGAATGAAATTCGGATATCACAATCACGACTTTGAATTTACTACCAGTATCGACGGACAGTTACTCTATGATCTCATTCTTACAAATACAGACCCGGCACTGGTCGCACAACAACTTGATATGGGTAATCTGTATAATGGAGGATTTAAGGCCATTGATGTCGCAAAAAAATACCCCGGCCGATTTGAACTGATGCACGTGAAAGATGAAATACTGGGCAAAAAAGGAGGAGAGGAAAAATATGAAAGTACTATCCTGGGCAAAGGCATTGTAGGTACAAAAGAAGTTTGTGATATTGGCCGCACAAGCGGCGGCACTAAATGGTTTATTATTGAGCAGGAATCCTACCAGGGGATGGCACCGCTGGATTGTTCAAAACAGGACTTTGCGATCATGAAAGGTTGGGGATATTAATATTGCATTTCTTGTAGAAGAGCTACCCCTTTTTAGTATAAAAAAACCCTCTCTGATTAACAGAGAGGGTTTACTTTTATTGAAGCTGCAGGCTGAACACCGCATGCGTCAATTCTGAGCTTTCCGCTTCAGGATTAATACCGATAATGGTCGGCTTTAAAAGGCCCCAGTACCGGAATACCAAGATATTCACTTTGGGTTTCAGTCAGCTCGTCCAGCGTTACACCGATTTTTGAAAGGTGCAGGCGGGCTACTTTTTCATCCAGGTGTTTTGGAAGTACAAACACTTTGTTTTCATAGCTGCCGTGATTCTGCCAAAGCTCCATTTGTGCCAGCACCTGGTTTGTAAAGGAATTACTCATCACAAAACTTGGATGGCCGGTAGCACAACCCAGGTTTACCAGACGCCCCTCGGCCAGTATAATCACATCTTTCCCTTCAATATTGTACAGGTCGACCTGAGGTTTAATAGTGTCTTTTGTATGTCCATAATTATTATTGATCCAGGCCATATCTATCTCAATATCAAAATGACCAATATTGCAAACAATCGCTTTGTCTTTCAGTAAACGGAAATGTTTTTCTGTGATCAGATCCCTGCAACCGGATGCTGTCACCACAATGTCAGCTTCTTTAACGGCATCGATCATTCGCTTTACTTCAAAGCCGTCCATGGCCGCCTGCAATGCGCATATCGGGTCGATCTCCGTTACAATGACCCGGCAACCGGCTCCCTGCAACGATTGCGCGGATCCTTTACCCACGTCTCCGTATCCTCCTACGACTGCCACTTTACCAGCCAGCATCAGATCGGTCGCCCGGCGAATCGCATCAACAAGTGATTCTTTGCAACCGTACTTGTTATCAAATTTAGATTTGGTAACAGAGTCGTTCACATTAATCGCGGGAACAGGAAGTGTTCCTTTAGCCATTCTTTCATACAAACGGTGTACGCCGGTAGTCGTTTCTTCAGAAATTCCCTTTACATGCTGAACCAGTTCAGGATATTTATCCAGTACCGTATTGGTCAGATCTCCACCATCATCCAGGATCATATTTAACGGACGGTCAGTACCTCCGAAAAATAAAGTCTGTTCAATACACCAGTCAGCATCTTCGAGGCTCTGACCTTTCCAGGCAAAAACACCGACACCTGTCGCTGCAATGGCCGCAGCTGCATGATCCTGTGTTGAAAAGATATTGCAGGAGCTCCAACGTACCTCGGCTCCGAGTTCAATCAGGGTTTCGATCAAAACAGCTGTTTGAATGGTCATGTGCAGGCAACCGGCCACACGGGCACCTTTTAGAGGTTTTAGCTTTCCGTACTCTGCGCGAAGAGCCATCAGTCCTGGCATCTCTGCTTCTGCTAAACGAATTTCCTTACGACCCCAAGCAGCCAGGCTCATATCCTTCACCTTATAAGGAAGGGTTAGATCAATATTTTTTGTTTTTGTAGACATGTAAAATAATTTATATCGTAAAGGTAGGTTTGTAGAACAAATCAACCATAAATATTGATAAGTTTGGGATAAATGATCATTTTTTTATACCTTTTACGAACAAATACAATATATAGAATGCAAAAAGACCAACCAACAGAACAAGCGCCGGGTGGTGTTTTGCCACTCGACGAAAAAGACAAAGCCATTCTGCGGTACATACAATCCAATGCAAAAGCGACAGTAAGGGAAATCGCGGCCAGCATACATCTGAGTACGACCCCGGTGCATGAGCGAATTAAGCGGATGGAAGATGAGGGCGTAATTTTACAATATGCAACCCTGTTGAATCACGCCCGTATCAATAAAGGATTAATGGCCATTTGTTATATCTCTCTAAAAGAACACAATAAGAAATCCGGTGGTAAATTCATAAAAGCTATACAGGAAATGCCTGAAGTGATTGAATTTTATATCATCTCCGGGGCTTTTGACTTTATGTTGAAAGTGGTGTCTGAAAACATGGATGACTATTATAATTTCCATGTGAATAAACTGGGACAGGTTGAGAACATCGCCCAGGTGCAAAGCACATTTATTATGGGAACCATAAAAGCGGGACAGCCGGTGATCAGTTAGATTTCAACAGATCCGCTACCACCTTATCTATCGGCAGACTCACCGATTCGGCTGAAAAATAATCCCAGGGAATAAAACGAAATGTTTCTGTTTCACCGGTTTTGCGATATACCTCCATCTGAGCATCGTCGAAATCAAATAATTTTGTTCGCAGGGGCACGCTGATTTCCTGTAAGGCCTCTACAAAGTAATAGATTGAAATAATCTGGTGTTCCGGATTGAAAGCACTCATCTGAAAAAAATCTGTTGTATAAAGATGATTCGTTACCCGAACCTCAAGATTCATTTCTTCCATGAACTCCCGTTTCAGGCAATCCCGGGTTCCTTCTCCGAATTCAAGTCCGCCACCCGGAAACTTTGTATACTGTTTTCCGCGTATGAATTCATCTGAGACAAGCACCTCTTTATTTTTGTTCAGTAAAATTCCATATACCCTGATGTTAAACATGAGTCAAATTAATAAAAATTCGCCAAAATAAATCCCTGTTTTCTGTAATGACCATCGAATAAAAAAAACCACTTTTCAGGTGGCTTTTTTTATTTTTTTATGCAATGTTGCAAGAATAAAGTGAATATATATCAGAGGTTCCGAGCAGATTCGAACTGCTGTAGAAGCTTTTGCAGAGCTCTGCCTAACCGCTCGGCCACGGAACCGTTTGAGGTTGGGCAAAAGTAGTATATTCGGATTAATTTGCCTAACCTCCGAATGCAACCTATAGAAGCAAGCGAACTCATCATCAATTCCCGCGGAGCCATTTATCATCTTGATCTGAGGCCGGATGAAATAGCACATAAAATTTTCTTAGTGGGAGATCCCGGCCGGGTAGCCGTCGTCAGTAAATATTTCGACAGAATTGAAATTAAACAGCAACACCGGGAATTTATTTCTCATACCGGTTTTATCGGGGCAGAAAGATTTACTGTTATTTCCACGGGCATTGGAACTGATAATATTGACATCGTCATGAACGAACTCGATGCGCTGGTAAACATCGATTTTTCTTCCAGGTCCATCAAATCGATACTCACACCACTACAAATTATCCGGCTGGGCACTTCCGGATCCCTTCAAAAAGAAATTCCTGTAGATGCATTCGTTGCTTCTACTCACGGGCTGGGTATTGACAACCTGTTGAATTTTTATAGAATGGAGCCCAGGGGCGCTGAACAGGAAATTTTGCAGGCCTTCATTACCCATACCCAGCTGCACCAGCAATTCGCACATCCGGCGATTGCCTCCGCGTCAGGTTTTCTATTAAAGCATTTCACGAATGGTTATCATACAGGCATTACGATTACCTGTCCGGGGTTCTATGGTCCGCAGGGCCGGATACTACGACTGGGACTCCGGCACCCGGACCTGATTGACAGACTCACCAGTTTCAACTTTGGACCTTACAGAATCAGTAATTTTGAAATGGAAACTTCAGCCATTTATGGTCTTGGTCGGATGCTGGGTCACCAGTGCCTCAGCCTGAATGTGATTGTCGCAAACCGGATTAGCAAAACATTTACGGCCAATGGATCGTTAGCAGTAGAGCGATTGATTGAAAAATCGCTCCAGATAGTACGCGGCATACCGCATTAAATTTATATTTGCACCCGATGAACATTCCATTTTTTAAGTACCAGGGAACCGGTAACGATTTTATCCTGGTTGACAACCGGAATAATGCTTATTCCGGAATTCCTCTGGCAGAAATAAAAAGAATATGCGACCGCCGGTTTAGTATCGGGGCAGACGGGCTGATGCTGTTGAATCTGAAAGAAGGATTTGATTTCGAAATGATCTATTTTAATGCGGACGGAAAATGGGGTTCCATGTGTGGAAATGGCGGCCGTTGTATTGTTCGTTTCGCCTATGATCTGGGAATCCATAAAGATTCTTATCATTTTTTGGCCAGCGACGGCGTTCATGAAGCCGAAATAGACGCCGGCTCAGGTATCGTGAATCTGAAAATGAAAGATGTGCCGGGATATAAAGAAGAAGACGGTCATTTTATTGTGGATACCGGTTCACCGCACTATATAAAATTTGTAGATGATGTCAGGGACATCGATGTCGTAAAAGAAGGAACTGAAATCAGGTATAGTGAATCTTTTGCGAAGGAGGGTATCAATGTGAATTTTGTTCAGAATAACGGACAGGACGAAATCTTTGTCAGAACATACGAACGTGGTGTTGAAGATGAGACTTTTTCATGCGGAACCGGCGTTACAGCCTGTGCGCTGGTTTGCCACCATAACGATGTAGGTTATAATGACGTAACGGTCGACACAAAAGGAGGACAGTTGGTGGTAAAATACGAACGAAGCTATGAAAATGCATATACTAATATTTGGCTCTGCGGACCGGCCGAGAAAGCATTTGAAGGAAAAATGGAGGTTGATCTGAAAACGTCCAGGATTTGAAATACACTTCATTTATCGGGATAGCCGCGGCTTTTCTATTGATCATTTGTTGTTTTCTGCCATTGGCGTATTACCCGGACCTTAGGGAAAATTTTACGGGTTTTTATTCCAAACAAAATAACTATGGAAGGCCGGGCATCGCATTTATTTTTCTTTCCCTGGTCTCTGTTATTTTATTCCTTATACCGAGATTGGGTGCGATACGGGCGAATCAGTTTGTCGCTGTATTGATTTTCGCCTATTCGTTAAAAACGTATATTATATTTTCTGCTTGCTATTATTCTGTTTGTCCGCTGGTAAAGCCCGGCCTGGTCGGGATCGTTTTATTTTCTATAATAATTCTTGTCTGTACACTTCTTTCAAAAGCAAACATAAAGAGTGTAAAAATGTAGAGTATGTAGATAATGCAAGGATTACATTTTTAGTAATGTCCCTGTATCAGCCGGGCTATAGCAAATGCGCATCCCGCAGCTATGGCACCAATCATCATAACACGAAAGCCGCCGCCAACGCGGTTAACGCCCGTGAATTTGCTTTTGAAATATCCAAAAACAAAAAGGCATATTAATGTTATGACTGAAGATATTTTGAGTCCCTGGATTCCGTCAGATGCAAAGAAATAAGGGCTCAGGGGTATTAATCCGCCAACGATATAGGACATGCCGATGTTAAATGCACTCTTGGCAGCGCGTTTCGGATCGGGTTTTTCAAGTCCCAATTCATATTTCATCATCAGTTCTACCCATTTCTCTTTATCCTTACTCACTTCTTCTACTGCCTGATTCTGGATTTCGGTACTAAGGCCGAGAGAAGAAAAAAAAGTTCTGAGTTCCTGTTTTTCAATATCAGGAACTGTTTCCACTTCTTCGTATTCACGCTTCATTTCCGAATTATAATGATCCACTTCCGTTTTACCAGCCAGGTAACCACCCAATCCCATGGCAATAGATCCCGCGGCTATTTCCGCAAGCCCGGCGATAATGATCAGATTGGTGCTGGAAACGGCACCACTCAACCCAGCTGCCAATGCAAAAGGGACGGTAAGGCCATCGGACATGCCTATGACGATATCGCGCAATGTTTCGGCACTGATCATGTGTTCTTCTCGGTGGATACGACCATGGCTGGCCAAAGGCATATCAGCATTCTCAGGACTTATCATGAATATGAATTTATCAGTAAGGTAAAGAATTTTTGTACTTACTTCAGAACGGCAAGACTGTCCTCAATAATTTCAAGGCATTCATCCATCTGTGATTTGGTTATGGACAATGGCGGTGCAAACCGGATTTTATTTCCATGGGTCGGTTTTGCCAGCAAGCCATTTTCTTTTAGTCCCAGGCAAAGTTCCCATGCAGCGTCCAAACGGGTCTGATGAATCACAACGGCGTTCAACAGACCTTTACCTCTGACAATTTCAATAAAAGGAGAATGAAGGGATTCGATGCGTTTTCTAAAATAGTCACCCATCACCGCTGCATTTTCGGTCATTTTTTCTTCTTTTAATACAGTGAGTGCTGTAACGGCCACGGCACAGGCCAGTGGATTGCCCCCATATGTTGATCCATGTTCTCCGGGTTTCATCGTAAGCATGATTTCATCGTCAGCAAGAACTGCAGACACTGGAAGCACACCACCACTCAGGGCTTTTCCAAGAATTAAAATATCGGGGCGGACATTTTCATGGTCACAGGCCAGCATTTTACCCGTACGGCCAAGACCCGTTTGAATTTCATCGCCGATAAATAAAACATTGGCCTGTTTACAATATTCGTATGCCTTACCCAGGTATCCTTCATCCGGAACAATCACACCTGCTTCGCCCTGGATAGGTTCCATCAGCACACCGGCAACATCCTTATTCTGCAAAGCCTTTGCCAGTGCGTCGAGATCGTTATAAGGAATCAGGTCAAATCCGGGCATATAGGGTCCGTATCCTTTGTAAGAACTGGGGTCGCTGCTAAAAGAAATGACCGTGCTTGTACGGCCGTGAAAATTATCTTCAAAAACAATGATACGTGCCTTATTTTCAGAAATACCCTTCACCTCATATCCCCACTTCCTCGCGAGTTTTATGGCGGTCTCAACGGCTTCCACGCCAGTATTCATAGGCAATACCTTATCGTAACCAAAATACCGGGTAATGAACCGGGCGTATTCTCCGAACTGGTCGTTATGAAATGCGCGTGAAGTAAGGGTTAGTTTTTTGGCCTGGGTAATCAGGCTGGCAATGATTTTCGGATGACAATGTCCCTGGTTCAGGGCGGAATAACCGCTTAAAAAATCATAATATTTTTTTCCGCCTACATCCCAGACATACACCCCAAGTCCGCGGGAAAGAACCACCGGAATAGGATGATAATTATGGGCGCTGAATTCATTTTCGAGTTCAATAAAAGATAAAGTGGTATTGGAATCGGCACTTGTCATTTGCATGATAAAAGAAATTAAAAAGGAAAATGTAAAAAATAAAGAGTAAAAAGACTCAGATGCAGCCGTAAACGAGTTTAGCTACTTCGATGATTCAGCAAATCGAGATTGCCGGAAAGAATGGATATGTGAGCCGGGTATAAAATATGAAATAATTCAGGCCGTAATATACAAAAAAGACTGCACGCAGAGATGAAAAGATACTACTACTATATTATCTTTATTTGTCGTGCATTTTCCACATATAAATCAGGGATATACGATTTTTTAAAAATTCCGAAGAGGGTAGATCCGCTACCCGTCATGGAAACATAGATCGCTCCGGCGTTGTATAACTTATCTTTTATTTCCCGGAGCAAAGGAAAATATTCAAAAACAGGTCCCTCAAAGGCGTTGAATAAAGTTTTCTTCCAGTTTTGCACCGAATGCATGATACTATTCTTCAGGTCATGATCGGGAGTAGCCGGTTTAACTTTCGAAAATGCCCAGGCGGTTTCTATATGGATGTCCGGATGTATAAGCAAAAAGGAATAGGCGGAAAGATCGAGGGGTATTGGTTCCAGTATTTCGCCCCGTCCGGTTGCATAACAAGGCCTAATCCGGAGAAAAAACGGACAGTCACTTCCCAGTTGCAAAGCATAATTTTCAAGATCTTTCCCGTTAATATTCAGTCCAAATAACCTGTCAATCAAAAGGAGGGTCCCAACCGCATCCGAAGAGCCACCACCCAAACCGGCACCCGCCGGTATCGCCTTAAACAAATGAAAATCCAGAGGCCCGATATGCGAATAATGTTTCTTCAATAGGTAGTATGACCGCAAAACCAGGTTATCATCCGTTTTGCAGGGAACCGTTTCACCGTATGAAAATAGCCGGGTTTCTTCAGATGGAATGATTTCAAGAACATCCTTCAGGGGCAGGGGATAAAAGACCGTCTCCAGATCGTGAAAACCATCGGGCCTTTTTGAAACGATATAAAGTCCGAGGTTGATTTTGGCTTTGGGGAATGAGATCATCCGGTGCGGCCTTTTTTCCGGCTGTTAATTTCATCTCTTATTTTGATGGCCCGGATATAGTCCTCCTGTTCTAAAACTTCTGAAAGAAGGCTGTTGAGGTCTTCCAGGGAAAGGCCGCTCAAATCTTCCCTGGCACCACCTTCTGTAGTAACCGTCTCCTTTGGCTGTTTTTTCTTTCCGGCGTTGTCTTCCATCAGGATGCCGGCACTCTCGATGATGGTCTCGTATGTGTAAATGGGGCACCCAAACCGTACGGCCAGGGCCAGCGCATCCGAAGTCCGGGAGTCAATTTCCACTGTGTCATGTTCGCTGATACAGATCAATTTGGAGTAAAAAATCCCTTCCTGCAGATCGGAAATAATGATTTCCTGAAGATCTATTGAAAATGCTGTCATAAAATTCTTCATCAGGTCGTGGGTGAGGGGACGACTGGGATGCATTTTTTCGAGCGCCACGGCAATAGCCTGTGCTTCAAACCCTCCGATTACGATCGGTAATCGACGGAGGCCGTTGATCTCCCCCAATACCACAGCATAGGAATGCGTTTGCGTAATGCTGTGCGATAAGGCCACAATTTCCAATTCAATCTTCTTCATAAAACGGATCTGCCTCTCGGGCTAACCTGATAGGTGTTTTGTTAAAAGGGCAAATATAAAAAACTAATCCCTTTAAATATGGATTAACAACTAAGCCACGCCTTTGAGTTTTTTGACTGCTTGGATCAGTTTTGGTAAAACCTCAAATGCGTCGCCGGTTATGCCATAATCAGCAGATTTAAAGAAAGGCGCCTCAGGATCTTTGTTGATAACAACAATTACCTTACTCCGGTTTACGCCCGCCAGATGTTGAATGGCTCCGGAAATCCCTATGGCGATATACAGGTTTGGCGCTATCGCTATACCCGTCTGTCCAACGTGTTCATGGTGAGGTCTCCAGCCGGCATCCGCTACCGGTCTGCTGCAGGCCGTTGCTGCGTGGAGTAGCGTGGCCAATTCTTCGATCGGTCCCCAGTTTTCTGGCCCCTTCATACCGCGTCCGCCGCTTACAACAATGTCCGCTTCGGTCAGTGGAATTTCACCTGTTGCTTTTGACATGGACTTGATTGTGAGGCCGGGTTGTTGAACCGGGATGTCCTCCTTTACAACTTCTGCGACACCTTCACCACTCGCTACTGCGTACACATTGGGATTGAGCGAAATGATTTTTATGGCTGTTTTGATTAAAACTGTACAAAATGCTTTCCCGGAAAATACATTCTTCCTGACCTGGAAACCATTCGTCGTTTCCGGCAAAGCGATGGCGCCGGTCACAAGGCCTGCTTTTAATCGGGCAGAGAGTCCGGGTGCGATCGCCCTGCCAGTATTGGTATGGGAAAGAATGACTACAGTGGCCCCGGATTTTTCAGCTACCACGGAAATCAACTGGATGTATTGTTCCGAGTCGAGTTGATTCAGAGAATCCTGGCTGCACAGGTGAATTTTTTGAATTCCATATTTTCCCAGCGAGGCAATATCTTCGGAAATGGTTCCGAGCAGAATGCCTTCAGCTGCGACACCTGTCTGTTTTGCCAAAGCCGATCCATAGCTCAGCGCCTCGAGCGACGTCTTTTTGATATGACCGTCTGAATGATCTATAAAAACAAGGACAGACATAATTTGGTAATTTGGAAATTTTAAAAAATCATACCGTATTTGAAAAATACCAATGAATGCCAGTAGAAAACGATACCGAAAATAAAAAAACTGTTACATTTTTAAATTCCCGATCTTAAATTACTTTGGCTTCTTCATGTAGCAAACGGATCAGTTCCTCAGGATTATCAGCGGAAATCATCTTTACTCCCTTTTTAGCCGGGGGTAATTCAAATGAAACAAGTTCCGTGAAAGATTCAGCTGCAACCGGTTCCATTACTTTTAATGGCTTGCTGCGGGCGCCCATAATACCCTTCATATTGGGTATTCGTTGTTCCGCCATCCCTTTCTGACAGCCTGCCACCAGTGGAAGTTTCAGTTCAACGGTTTCTTCACCACCTTCTATTTCACGCACAAGTGTAACCGAATTACTCCCCACGTCAAGTTTTGCAGCCAGCGAAATAAAAGGAAACTCCAGCAAACCTGCCAGCATACCGCCCACGGATGCACCGTTAAAATCGATCGTTTCCTTTCCCGTTAGTATCAGATCATACCCAGCGCCCCTGGCGATCGCTGCGATTTGGGAAGCGACAAAAAAACTATCCATAGGCTCTGTATTTATCCTTATGGCCTCATCACCGCCCAATGCCAGCGCCTTGCGAATCACCACGTCGCAGTCCGGACCACCCACAGTAACCAGATGAAGCACTGCGGAAGGGTCTTTTTCCTTTAACTCGATGGCCCGCACAAGGGCGTACCATTCATCATACGGATTCAGTATCCATTGTACACCGTCTGTTACAAATTTCCGGTTGTTATCGGTGAAGGCTATTTTTGCCGTCGTATCCGGTGTTTTACTGATGCAGACTAAAATCTTCATGATATGCCTTGATAATTAAAGTTGTTTATGCAACTAAACAAAGGTAGGTCTTGAGATGACAAGATTAAGATAAAAAAAACGAAAAATATTCCACAGAATGGAGAAAATAGAAAAGCTTAAATCTTTCTTAATCCATTCCCCGGATGACCCGTTTTTGAAACATGCTCTTGCGCTTGAGTATATCAAGATGGGTAATGAAAAGGACGCCAGGAGAATATTTATGGAAATACTTGACCGCGATCCGGCTTATATTGGAAGTTATTATCATCTCGCAAGCCTGATGGCGCGGACGGGTGAAATAGACAACGCTAGGACCTGGTATGAAAAAGGAATGACTGCCGCAAAACAGGCTGGCGACCTGCACGCATACAACGAACTGCAGGCTGCATATGAGGATCTCATTGATTAATTATGGAAAAACTGCTTTTTTCTTTTCAGGAATCACTTCGGCGACTCGGGGTTTCAAAAAAAGACCGCCTGTTGCTGGCAATAAGCGGAGGGATGGATTCGATTGTACTTGCAGCCTGCTCATTTATGTCGGATTTGGATTTCGGCATCGCTCACGCAAATTTTCAATTGAGGGGAACAGAGAGCGAAAGAGATGAGGCCTTCGTTCGACAGATCGCGGATAAATATGGAAAATCTTTTTTTTCAAAGAAGTTTGATACTGAAAAATATGCAGATACTGAAAAATGTTCAATACAGGTTGCCGCACGCAAACTGCGATATGACTGGTTTAAAACACTGACCGGCAGCAATACCGGTCTTTTTCAGTTTTTGCTCACCGCCCATCACCAGGATGACAATATCGAAACAATGCTTATGCATTTCTTCCGGGGCACCGGCATCGAAGGGTTAGCAGGCATGCCTGAAAAAAAAGACAACCTGGTCCGCCCGCTTTTATCAGTCTCCCGGAAACAACTGGAAGAATTTGCACAGGCGCACGCACTACGCTGGGTCGAAGACAGCTCCAATGCTGGCAACGATTATACCCGAAATTATGTTCGCAATAAGGTAATCCCATCCGTCAACGAAGTGTACCCCGATTTTCATCTGAACATGGAAAACAACCTGAGGCGCTTTTCTGAAGCCGCCATACTGTACAGGCAATCCATCGGGGTCCACAAAAAAAAACTGCTTAGCCAGCACGGCCCGGAATGGCATATCCCCATCCTGTTATTAAAAAAATCCAATCCAATCCGGACAATCCTCTATGAAATCATCCGGGATTTCCATTTCACACCGGCTCAGACGGATGAAGTGATCCGGTTATTGGACGGTGCAAACGGAAAATATGTTGCTGGTCCTGCGCACAGAATTATCAAAAATCGGCGTTGGCTTATCATCGCGCCGATGGAACAGACGGCGGACGCTCATATAATAGTTGAAGAAAATGACTCGCTACTTAAATATCCGGGTGGTCAACTCCGGTTCTCGCATGTTCCCCTACAGGAATCAAAAACATTGTCAAAAGAATCTGACACCGCATGGCTGGATGCGGCTAAAATTCAATTTCCGCTGATCTTCAGAAAATGGAAAACAGGGGATTATTTTTACCCATTAGGAATGAAGAAAAAGAAAAAGCTTGCACGTTTTTTTATAGACCAGAAATTATCAAAAACCGCAAAAGAGAAAGTTCGGGTATTGATTATGGACAACCATATTATCTGGGTTGTCGGTTACCGGATTGACAACCGTTTTTGCGTCAATCACAGCACCCAAAATATTTTAGTGATCCGGGATCAGGAATCCAAAATCGCAAAATAGTTTTCTGTCAGTTAAAAATGAGGATGCCTCAATTCATTTGTAAATATATCCAGCACATCCGGCCTGACGGCAATGGTAAACAAAATACCAAAAAGGGCACCATAGAAATGGGCATCATGGTTTACATGATCACCACCTTTCCTTGACATGTAAGCAGAATAAAATAGGAACAGGCCACCATATATAATGGCCGGAACCGGAAAAAATAATACAATAATCCGCTGCCATGGCCTAAGCAGGATAAATGCAAAAAGCACGGCTGATACAGCACCGGAGGCCCCCAGGCTACGGTAATTATAATCTTTACGGTGCTTAATATAGGTCGGGATATTCGAAACGATCAATGCACCGACATAAAGCGCAAGATAATAATAACTCTGAAGCCCCAGCTCTCCCTGATAGTGAGCTTCCATCACCGTTCCAAAGAAGTAAAGGGTGAGCATATTAAAAATCAGGTGCATATAATCAGCGTGGATCAGTCCGCAGGTGATAAAACGATAATATTGATGTTTTTTGTTAATGGCGGGGGGCCAGAATATCAGCTCATCAACCACTTTACCATTTCTGAAACCGGTTAAAGAAATAAAACATGTAATGATAATGATAGCAAGCGTGATGTTGAACATGAAAAAGATAAAGGTGATTAAAGATATACTTTAATTGCAGAATTCAAAACAGCCTAGTCATGATGATACTTCTCGTTACGGCCAATCGTGCAGGCCCGGTAAATCTGTTCTGCCAGTATCAGCCTGACAAGCTGGTGCGGAAAAGTGAGTTCGGAAAGTGACCAGATAAATTTTGACTTGTCCAACAAGGTTGCGTCCAGGCCATATGCCCCGCCGATCAAAAAAATAAGTTTCTTCACACGCTCATTTCCACGTTCGCGAATAAATTCAGCCAGTTTCCGCGAGCTAAGGGATTTACCCTTTTCATCCAGCGATATAAGCCAATCCTCCGGTTTTAAAGCGCCGCTGATGATTCCACCTTCCTGTTGTTTTGCCGTCTGGGGAGATAGGGCAGCAGACGTTTTTTTCAGACTGAATACACGCCATTCGACCGGGTAATAATGCTCAATCCTTTTTGTAAAGTCAAGTACGCCTTCGGAAACATACGATTCATGCGGTTTACCGACTGCCCAGCATTCAATTTTCATCTGCTAAATTAAATAGATATAAACTTGGTTTCTTTATTAAAACTCGAATTTTATCTACTTTGTATGTTTCCAAATCTGTTTCATGAAAGAAATGACCGGCAGGGGCCAGGTTCTGAGTATAGTTTTAGTTTTTATACTATCTAGATTGATTGCTCTCTTTATGGGACTTCACCTGAACATGCAGGCGCTTGTTTCCTATTGGCAATACCTCGACATTGATACACTACGGAATCACCTGCTGGCGGGCGTCTGGTATGATCACGCTCAACCGCCGGTGTTTAACCTTCTCCTGGGTTGCGTGTTGAAAATCGGGGGCATTCACTATCCGGTAATTTTTTCTTTTATTTTCAAACTGATCTCTCTGGCTAACGCGCTCGTATTATTTGCTATTATAAAAAAAATAAGCACAGTCCGGTTCCTGCCCATTGTAGTCGCCCTGGCATATATCCTGAGCCCTGCAACACTTGTATTTGAATGTGAATTATTCTATACAACATTTATTTCTTTCCTGCTACTGATTGCTGTGTTTTCTCTGATTGGCCTCACTGAAAACGATTGTTGGCGGAATGTTTTGGGTTTCTTTTGTCCCCTGACGCTGATTTGTCTGACCCGGAGTGTATATCATTTGGTATGGCTGTCTGCGGCCATCATTTTGATTTTATTCTATTTCAGAAAAAAAGAAGTGTTTCATAAACTTGTGGTGGTCTCGCTGGCTGCGACCATAATCACAGGTAGCTGGTACCTGAAGAACAAAATAATTTTCGGGAAGCTGACGGCATCCACCTGGATCGGGATGAATATAGCCAGAAATGTATTTCACGATAATGAAGTGAGGGATTCAAACCGGATCGAGGCGTACCCCCCTTTTTCCAGGGTGGGCGTTTACCGGAAATTCCTGGACCCGGATTTTGAAAAACCTTTTGTGGGTTTGAACGATCGCGATCTCTTACAGGAAATGAAAAACGATAGTTTTATTAACGAAACGGAAGTCAGTTATATTCCTGTTTCGGACATGTATGAAAGAGCGAGTATGCTTTATATCCGGTCTCACCCGGCTGCCTATATGAAAAATGTTTTTCAATCCTCTGTTCTCTATTTCACACCAGCCACCCTCTATTCGCTGGCTGTTGAACAGGCTGATAAAATAAAGTATTATGATATCCTGTACTCTTTTAACCTGACGCATTTTGCTGACGGTAAACAGGAAAGGCGCATCCTGCTGACTATTTCTGCCATTCCAAAAATGATGCTTTATTTTTTCGTGATTTTTGTGGTGATTCGCTATAGTTACCGAAGCCGGTCTTTCACGCCATGGAACCTTTTCATTCTGTTGACCATCGTATGGGTGTTCGGAATAAGTTCGCTATTGGAACACTATGAAAATATGCGTTTTCGATTTGAAACAGAGCCGCTCTTCTTGATATTGGCGGCCCAGGTCTTTAGCACAATATATTCCCGTTTCCAGATCAGGTTTCGTCCGCCGCTGAAAAGGCTGATTGCTTAAAAAGAATCTGCCTCGCGATAGGCTGCAACAAGCGCTGTTTCACCTTCCCTGCCTGGAATGGCATTGCCATGTTCCATACCCAGCATACCCTTATATCCTTTATTATAAAGGTGCTTAAAAATATTTTTATAGTTAATCTCTCCCGTTCCCGGTTCATTTCGACCGGGGTTGTCGCCGATCTGATAATAAGCGATCTCATCATAGGCCCTGTCAATTCCGGGTATCAGGTCACCTTCATTTCGCTGCATATGGTAGATATCGAATAATATTTTACAACTGGCGCTGTTGACCGATTTACAAATCGCATATGCCTGTGCAGAATGCCGTAAGAAAAGGTCGGGTGTATCACTCAGGGGTTCCAGTACCATTACGATCTGGTGGCGTTCCAGGATCTCCGCTGCGGGCTTTAGTGCCTCAATAACATGGGTCGTTTGAAAATCGGTAGGAATGGACCGGTCATAATTT
>Ga0066787_10000017_pt1 | contig 25625 bp, 21 predicted proteins | sample OrgsoiDNA2013047_FD_70942 | JGI IMG/M metagenome (GOLD analysis project Ga0066787, IMG submission 70942) | Permafrost soil microbial communities from the Arctic, to analyse light accelerated degradation of dissolved organic matter (DOM) -... | ecosystem: Environmental > Terrestrial > Soil >...
ATATGAAATTGTGACCATACAGCGCGATTACGGTAATCGTTCGGACAGATCGCTGGCACGGTTAAAATACACAGTTGATAAAATGGGCATTGATTGGTTTAAGACGGAGATCGCGCGACGTACCGGCTTTTCATTGGAGAAAGAGCGGGTTTTTCAGTTCACTGAACGTAAGGATTATTATGGCTGGTTTCAGAACAGTGACAAATTATGGTATTATACCCCGTTTATTGAAAATGGCCGGGTGACGGACGATGAAAAATGTGCCCTGAGAACGGCTCTCTATGCAGTCGCTGAAACGCGCAAGCTGAATTTCAGGTTTACGACCAATCAGAATGTAATTCTTGCCGAAATCCGTGATGAGGACAAAAATTCCATTCAAAATATTCTGCAGAAATATGGGATTGAAGAATATACCGAATCCGTTTCTTCCATCCGGAAAAATTCGATGGCCTGCGTGGCTTTGAATACATGTCCGTTGGCATTCGCGGAGGCCCAGCGTTATCTCCCCTCTCTGATTAGTAAAATTGAACCGTTGCTTAAGAAAAATGGGTTGCAGGAAGAAGATATTATTCTCCGTATGACTGGTTGTCCCAACGGATGCGCAAGGTCTTATATCGCCGAAATCGGATTTATCGGAACCGCATTGGGAAAATACAATATGCAGTTGGGTGGCGACCACGCCGGTATGCGATTGAATAAAGTATACAAAGAAAGCCTGGACGAAACGGCCATATTACAGGAATTGGATCAACTGTTCGGCCAGTTTTCCGCTGAAAGAAAAGAAAAGGAATCATTTGGGGATTTTGCAATGAGGAAGCAACTGGTATGATTGTTCGCTATCATCAGATAGTTTGCAGGAATTCTTTTTGTACTTATTCATACCGATAGGAAAAAATAAATGCCAAAGTCTACCAGTTTAATAGAGAATACATTATTTTTGCCATGATCTCATTTCGTTAACAACTTTTAATTAACCAGTGGAAAATAAGGGCTCAGAACAGGTACCGGGATTCATACTCAAACAGTCGGCTAAAAACCATCTGTTTCCGGTATTTCTGAAACTCGAAGAGCTGGAGGTATTGCTGGTAGGTGCGGGAAAAGTAGGGTTGGAAAAATTAACAGCTATTCTGAATAATGCGCCAGCCAGTTCAGTGACGGTGGTTGCAACCGAAATTTCAGACAAGGTCAGAGAACTGACAGAATCATATCCCCGTTTAAAACTAGTTGAAAAATCATTTGATCCGGAAGACCTGGAAGAAAAGGATATCGTGATTGTAGCGGTGAACGACACAACGACCAGTAATTACATACGGGTTCTTTCCAAACAAAAGAAACTACTGGTGAACGTAGCCGACTCCCCTGATCTCTGTGATTTTTATCTTGGTTCAATAGTCGATAAAGGAAACCTAAAAATCGCCATTTCGACCAATGGCAAATCTCCAACGATTGCCAAACGGATGCGTGAACAGTTAAATGAACTGATCCCGGATGAAATTGAGGGCGTCATTCAAAATATGCATTCGATCCGGCAGGACCTGAAGGGCGATTTCGCTGAAAAAGTGCGTCAGCTGGACGATCTCACAAAACTACTCAGTGCGAAACAGGCAAACCTCGAACCCATAGAGAGGAACGCCGGAAAGAATTGGACGAAAATCGTTTTGTTCTGCCTGCTGGCTTTCTTATTCATGATATTAGGATATGCATTGATTTCAAACCTCCCTTTGCACAATATCAGCACAGAAATAAAAAGAATCCCGGAGTTTATCAATGTGCCTTCATTTCTTATGATGCTCCTGACCGGATTCATGGCACAGATGGTGGACGGATCCATGGGCATGGGTTATGGTACTATTTCAACCACGTTCTTGTTGGCCACGGGAGTGAATCCTGCAATTGTGAGCAGCAGGGTCCATACGGCCCGCGTTTTTTCGAGTGGTGTATCCGGGTACAGTCATCACCGTTTTGGAAATATTAATAAAAAATTATTTAAAGCACTGGTAATCCCAGGTGTAATTGGTGCGCTTGCCGGTGCTACGCTCGCATTTTACGGTCAGAAATATTCCGTTTATGTTCGCATCCCGCTTTCAATTTATACATTGTACCTGGGATATTTCATTGTTAAGAAAGCGTTCAGAAAAAAAAATCCGCAATATAAAATCAAGGGTGCGGGCTGGTTGGCATCAGCCGGAGGCTTTATGGATGCGTTTGCCGGCGGCGGCTGGGGTTCCCTGGTTACGGGTACCCTCATTTCAAAAAGGAGAAGTGCGCGTTACGTGATTGGATCTGTTTGCCTTGCCGAATTCTTTGTGGTTCTGGCAAGCTCCATCGCATTTTTTATCTACCTCAAAACTTTTTATCTGACCGATGTGGCCGGACTGATTATCGGCGGGTTAATTGCGGCCCCGATTGCGGCGCGCCTCGTTGGAAAAATTCCGATGAAAACGATGTATGTATGCGTCGGGGCCCTCGTTGTGATCACGAGCATTCTTACGCTGATAAAAGGAATTTCAAACATCATTTAATCATGTAAATAATTTAACCGAGATATTTTTTGTGCTTAATTAGTCTATGATTTTAATAGACTTATATAATTAAACAAACATAGAACCCGATGCAACTTTTTATTCGTCATTTTATTTTTTTAGCCATTTCCGTTTTATTTGCAGCCAGCCTATTCGCCCAGGGAAACAACCTGATCTATATATCAGGAAAGGTAACGGACAAGAATAATGGGAAACCGCTCTCCGGTGTGAGCGTCAGCATTAAAGGAACCATCGCCGGAACCATCACCAGTGATTCAGGCAGTTTCAATCTTAGAACCAAATTCAAATTTCCATTGACTCTTATTTTTACTTCGGTTGGGTTTCAGCCGCAGGAGTTCGAAGTCAAGAGTATTGAATCAAAATTATACGTCGCGCTGGAAACGCAGACTGCACTTGGAAAAGAAGTGGTCGTGACCGCGTCCCGCGTTTCGGAAAGCAGGTTGAAATCGCCGGTAGCCATTGAAAAACTGGACATCCGGGCCATTCGGGAAACGGCTTCACCCAATTTTTATGATGCACTCCAGAATGTGAAAGGGGTGCAGATGACCACTTCCAGTTTGACATTTAAAATTCCCAATACGCGGGGTTTTAACATACCGAATAATTTCAGGTTTGTTCAGCTGGTGGATGGTGTGGACATGCAGTCCGCTACACTGGGAGTGCCTCTGGGAAATGCGGTCGGACCAACAGAACTGGATATTGCCAGTGTGGAAATAACTCCGGGCGCTGCTTCCGCACTCTATGGAATGAATGCAATCAATGGAATGGCCAACCTTATCACCAAGAGTCCATTTCTTTACCAGGGCTTGAGCCTTTATCAAAATACAGGTGTCAATCATGTAGATGGTATTGATGACGCACCCAGCATCTTAACCGAATCTGCCATCCGGTATGCCAAAGCATTCAACAATAAGTTTGCATTTAAAGCGAACTTTGGTTATATGCAGGGGATTGACTGGCGTTCAAATACAAAGACTGATCAGAATCCAAATAATCTTCCAAGCGCAAATCCCGGATTCCCTGCACTGAACGGACCGGCCAATAACACGGCCTATGACGGATGGAATAAATATGGAGACGATGCCCTGGCGGGCAGTAACCTGGTGTCTCTGAGCGGCCTCACTATTGATGGCAAACCCAACCAGACCCTGCGTATCGCCCGGACCGGCTATTGGGAAAATGACCTGGCGGACCCCAAAGTAAGTAACCTAAAATTTGATGGCGAGCTCGCCTGGCGCATTACCGAAAATGCGGAGCTGTCCTACGATTATCGTTATGGAACGATGGATGGAACTTTTCAGCGGGGTAATAAAATCAGGCTGAATGGCTCGTCGGTGCAGAATCATCACATACAATTAAGGGGCAGTAATTATCAGATCAGCGCCTATATGTCGATAGAAAATACCGGCAAATCCTACAATATTAAGCCACTGGCAGACAACCTGGATCTTCATACCGGAGGTGCCACTGACACTAAAACACCCACCAGCTGGGGAACAAAATACAAAAACGCGCTGACTCAATATGCTACCAGCCATGGTGGCGCGCTGACTTCTGCAAACCTGGCTGCTGCTAACCAGTTTGCAAGAGTCCAGGCAGATGCAAGCAGGGTACAGCCCGGAACGCCAGCATTCAAAGCGCTCATGGATACCATTATAAACATCAACAACTGGGACATCAAAGCAGGAACTACTCCGGATGCACCCGTGACAGGTGGCGCAGCATTATGGCAAAGAAGTCGTTTCTACAATGTGGACGGACAGTGGGACTTGTCGCAGTATACAAAATCATTTAATTTACTTGTTGGCGGGAACGCCCGTCTCTACGATATTATTCCGGATGGAAATAATTTTGTTGATTTTTCCCGTCCCATTGACCAGCGAAATAAGAAATTACCGAACGGTACTTTCGGCAGTCTTGTCACGTATAAAAACATCGGTGGATTCTTCCAGGTCACCAAAACACTGTTTGAAGAAAAATTAAAATTGTGGGGGTCATTGCGCATCGACTACAATCCATATTATAAACCAATATGGACTCCGCGTATCGCCGCTGTTTATACCCTTAAGGAAAAACATAATTTCCGTTTCACATTCCAGGAAGGATACCGGTTTCCTGCGCTGTTCGAGGCATTGTCCTTCGTTAATAACGGAAGAGTGCGCAGGGTGGGCAGTTTACCTTTCATCAATGACGGTCTAGGATACCTGAAGAACAGTTATACCCAGCAATCAGTCATCAACTTTAACGCAGCAGTCAGCGCACAGGGAAATACAGATGCTGCTGCACTCGCGAACAGTAATCTGCTGGTAGTGGCAAATCTTCCGGAAGCCACACCGGAAAAAATCACCTCATTCGAATTCGGATACAAATCCGTACTGTTGGATAATACGCTCGTGATTGATATGGATGCCTATGTAAACCAATACAAAGGGTTTCTGGGACAGGTTCAGGTGTATGTACCAAACGCAGCAAATGTAGGCACCGATGCGGGCGTGCTCGCCATGCTTGACCGAAACCGTGATCCGACCACTGCATCCGGAGGCAATGCAGCAAGTCAGGGTCAAAGCCGTTACCGGGTTTATACGAATGCAACCAGCACATATTATAACTGGGGTTCTGCACTGGCTATAACTTATAATTTCTACAAAGCGTATACGATCAACGGAAATGTGAATTTCAACAACATGAAAGCAAGCAACCCGAATGACGTTTTTGTTACCGGATTTAATACTCCCCAATGGAATACAGCCCTTTCTTTTGGGAATCCACAGGTAGCGAAAAATACGGGATTCAATATTACCTGGAGATGGCAGGACGCATTCCTCTGGCAAAGTCCCCTGGTAAATGGAAATGTGAGTGCTTTTAATACTTTCGATGCGCAGATTAATTACCGGTTTCAAAAGCAACATACAACCGTCAAACTTGGAGGTGCCGATTTGTTAAATCACCGGTATATTCAGTATGCCGGAGGACCTACCCTCGGCGCCATATATTACGTAGCGGTAACCGTTGACGGACTGCTTCAGTAGGCTGATGGCGCTGTTTTTGAACCGCTTATATAAAGAATTATCCATTTTAAACATTTCTGTTATCTTTGCGTTGTTATATACTTGTAATAACGCATGAAAAACAGGATGTTTCCAATTTGCTGTTGTTGTTGTACTGCAAACCGGATAAACCGGGTGGGGAATATTCTTATATAGAAAAAACTAATAAATAAACTATACAGAAGCTCCACTCTTGTGGGGCTTTTTCATTTTATATATGACAAGCACGACTTCCATCGTTTCATCCGGCATGAAAGAAAAATTAAATGCCCTGAGTTCGCAGATCGGTCACACGCCGCTGACGACATTCCCGGATATTTTCCAAAAAGAAAATGTATGGCTGTATGCCAAGAAGGAATGGGAACAGCTTTCCGGAAGTGTCAAAGCCAGGGCAGCGTACGCTATTTTCAGGGATGCCATTGAAAAAAAACAGTTGCATGCAGGCAAGACCCTTCTGGATGCAACCAGTGGGAATACCGGTATTGCCTATGCGCAGATCGGAAAAATACTGGGCATCCGGGTGACGCTTTGTTTACCCGAAAATGCATCATCAGAAAGAATTGAAATTCTCCGCTCATTGGGAGCCGATCTTATACTTACCTCCCGCTTTGAAGGAACCGACGGAGCCCAGGAAATTGCCCGGTCCATCGCAGAAAAATCGCCCGATATTTATTTCTATGCAGATCAGTATAAAAACGAAAACAACTGGAAGGCGCATTTTAACGGAACCGCCGTTGAAATCCTGCATAAAGCACCCGGGATCACTCATTTTGTTACGGGACTGGGAACAACAGGAAGTTTTATTGGTACGGCAAGAAGACTAAAAAAAGAGAAGCCATCTGTCCGTCTGATTTCTTTGGAGCCGGATAGCGCCCTGCATGGCCTGGAAGGATGGAAACATCTCGAAACAGCCCATGTACCAGGAATTTATGATTCCTCTGTTGCCGACGAAAACCTGGAGATTTCAACAGAAGAAGCATATGATATGATTGTTCGGGTACAGGAGAAAAGCGGTTTAATCCTGAGTCCCTCCTCTGCGGCCAACCTGGTAGGTGCTATCCGGGTAGCTTCTTCCATCGAAAAAGGAATTGTTGTTACCCTGTTGCCGGATAACGGAGATAAGTACGGAGAGGTTATAAAAAAATTATTCAAATGATTATCATCAACCCTGGTTCCCTAACCCGGATTAAAACCCATGCCCTCGCTATTTTCCCCGATGAATGTTGCGGATTTTTATTTGGTTCCGAAAAGGACATCGGGGTCCGGGCGATTTCAACGATCAGGGAGGTGAATAATTCCAAACCCGGCGATAAAAGACGGCGGTTTGAAATTAATGCTAAAGATTATATGCAGGCAGAACAATTTGCACTTGAAAGTGGCCTTCTGCTATTGGGTATTTATCATTCTCATCCGAATCATCCTGCTATTCCCTCAGAACAGGACCGTATAGCAGCACAGCCTTATTTCTCTTATGTAATTATTTCGGTGATGAACGACCACATAGACCACATTCGCAGCTGGCGTCTGAATGATTCATCACAATTTGAAGAAGAAAATTTTTCTCCGGTACATTTAAATCAATCTTTATAATGGCAACAGTAATTATTCCCACGCCTCTTCGCAAGTTTACCAATCAAACGGCCCGGGTCAACGTAGAAGCAGGCACGGTGGGTGAAATCATTAACAGACTGACACTCGACTTTCCGGAGCTGAAGAAACATTTGCTTGATGCGCAAGGGTCCGTCCGCTCATTTGTAAACATTTTCTCCGGCGACGAAGATATTCGAGATCTCCAAAAAGAAAACACGCCGGTGAATTCATCCACCATTATCAGCATTGTACCTGCCATAGCAGGCGGTCATCAATAAAAACATTTTTATGTCAATACATGATATTCAATTCTCGAAAGAAGAGCTCGCCCGTTATAACCGGCATATTATCATACCGGAATTTGGAGAAGAAGGACAGTTAAAACTAAAAGCCGCCAAAGTGCTGATTGTAGGAAGTGGTGGATTAGGCAGCCCTGCGCTACTATATCTGACCGCGGCTGGAGTGGGAACCATTGGCATCGTGGACTTTGATGTAGTGGATGACAGTAACTTACAAAGGCAGATTTTATTTGATATTCATGAAATCGGAAATCCGAAAGTGGAAGCAGCCAAACGAAGGTTGGAAGCACTGAATCCCCACGTACGTTTTATTTTACATAATACCCATCTCAACTCTGAAAATGCGCTTGATATTATAAAGGATTACGACGTTGTGGCCGATGGAACCGATAATTTTCCAACCCGGTACCTGGTCAATGATGCGACCGTACTACTTGATAAACCAAATGTTTATGGTTCCATTTTTCAGTTTGAGGGACAGGTGTCGGTATTCAATTTTGTGAACCCGTCCGGAGAAAGAGGTCCGAATTACCGGGACCTCTATCCTACTCCACCGCCTCCCGGATTGGTTCCAAGCTGTGCCGAAGGAGGCGTGCTTGGCGTGTTACCTGGAATTATTGGCAGCCTGCAAGCGCTGGAAGTGATCAAGATTATCACAGGGGTTGGTCAGACATTGTCTGGCAGGTTCTTCACCTTCGATGCCATGAATTTTGAAAATCGCACCTTCAAAATAAAGCGCCGGGCAGACAATCCGCTGAATGGCCTAAACCCCAGCATCCGGACATTGATTGACTATGAACAATTTTGTGGTATGCGGGCAGTGGAAGAAAAACCAGTAAAAGAAATAAGTGCACGGGAATTATATGACTGGCAGGTAAAAGGCAGGCCATTTAAACTGATTGATGTGCGGGAGCCTTCCGAATTTAAAATTGTGCAGATTGGTGGTGAACTTATTCCTCTCGCTACAGTGGCTGATCATGCGGAACAGATTCCCCGGGATATAGATGTTGTTGTGCACTGCAAGGCGGGAGTGAGAAGCCTGAAAGCAATACGGGAGCTGGAAGAAAAATTCGGATATACTAACCTTTACAATTTAAAGGGTGGGATTATCGCGTATATAGATCAGGTTAAGCCTGAGCTTACGCGCTACTAACAACGGCCAAAAAAAAAGCACAAAGCGCAAAGGGAATGCCAAGCGGAAGTTATTCAGAGGATGCATGTTGAATGTCCCCCATCTTCAAATTGGCCTTAGGCTTACGCTTTGTGCTCTGGATTCAATAAATAATCAAAAAGATTTTGCTTCAGATTTAGTCCTGTTATATGCAGAATATCCTTTTTCAGCGACGTCCTCTGTTTCAGATTTAAGGGAAGAAAATTTCTCTTTTACACCATCCACCAGGTCAGTAAATTTACCCTTCAGGTTATCTGCAAGGTCATTACTCTGTTCTGATATTTTACGGCGTGTTTCCGTACCCTTGTCTGGTGCAAACAAAATTCCAAGGGCTGCACCGATTGCGGCTCCTGCTACAAAACCCAATAAAGTTTTGGTCGTACTCATGTTATTAATTTTAATGTTAATGTTATAGGTCAGTTATCAACTAGTATATCTAAATTCCTTGCCAGAATTATCAAAAAACAAAAAATCTTTTAGAAATCTGAAGATGGGAAAAGGACTAACAAAAGATTAACTACTCGTCTTTAAAATAGTGGCATATAGCATCCTGATCTGGGAAAAACAATATAACAGGCCATTCTGTTGATAACGTACCATCTGGCGGATTGTATCGTACAGAAATGGCTCATTCAAAACTTCGCGATATGTTTTCATAACCATTTGCTCTCCGAGATTCAGTTGAATCATGTCTTCCATTTTACTGGGCAATCCGGATGGCTCAGCTAATTCATCCACACGGTTGAAATCCGATTTTAGGCGATCCTGCAATTTGCCTCCAAGTGTTTCAATATGAGCGATTAGTTCGTTTGCATATTGCTTGCTTTCCTGAGCCAGGCCCAACAGGGATAATTTCAATTGTATATTTTGAATCCGTTTGGCTACCTGCTCGTAATTATTTTTAACTTCCTGTAATGCATTTAACAGGCGTGTGAGTTTATCCAGAATTATTCCAGGCGTTTTGTGGACCACAGCAGCAATCATAAAAAGGATTTTATAATTACGCGCAACAGTTATACCAATTTACCCATAAATAATGGATTAGCAATGCATTGACAAAAAAATAACTGTTACAGGCTTCCTGTAACAGTTTTTATGTTTGGTCTTGCAATATCAGTCTGCCGATCCGCGTATAACTTTCAATAAAACGGCCACAATGGCGATAACTAAAAGAATGTGAATGACGCCGCCGGCGTGATAACCCAGAAAGCCGATAGCCCAGGCAATCACAAGAATGACAGCAATAATGTACAACAGATTTCCCATAATGCTGATTTAGTGAATAATTTGGTTTAGAAGGCTGCCTAATACTATATAAAATTCTGCCAGCCGGATATCCGGAAACAGACAAACATTCCCGGTTTGACTGGGATACCGAAATTAGTTGAAAACACATATTGAGAGAAAATAAATCTACAAATCGGGGAAAGTTTCAGACAGCGTTTCGGGTTTCATTTTATCCAGTGTCTTGTTAATGGATTCAAGGCTCAGCGGTTTACCCAGGAAGTCGTCCGCTCCTAGTAGCAGGGCATTTTGCTTATCAATGGCGCTATCATTTGCCGTAACCATAACAATACGGGTAGATGGACAATTTTCCTTTAAAAATGGGATGAAGTCAACTCCCTGGCCGTCTGGAAGGCTATTGTCGAGGAAAATAAGAGAAGGTTTTTCCTCCTGAATTAATAAAGTGGCTTCTGCGATGTTTCTGGCATATCCCGTCTTCAGATTTCTCTTTAACAGAATCCTGCTAAACAAAAAACGGATATCCGGTTCATCGTCAACAATTAACACCTTTGTTTGTCCCTGCTCACGCATACATTACACATTAACATATGAAAGTCAATTCTCTTGCCAATAACTGGTACGGCATTTGAATTTTAAATGCTAACATAAACTAAGCATATGATAAAGCCCGCTGAAATGACTACGCTAAGCCAGGTAATTGAAAAATTGCGAATGAAACGCCAGGACAATGAATTTATCCTGAGTCCTGAGGGGTTTTCTATCGGGAATGGCAAATACTATCAGCCTCAGGATCTTAAAATTATAAAAACTTTCCGTTTTGAGGGCGAATCAGATCCCTCCGATTCTTCCATTCTTTATGTTATGGAAAGTAATGATGGAACTATTGGATACAGTGTGGATGCTTACGGTGCGTTCAGCAACCATGATGATGTGGACTATGATGGATTCATTGTCAAAGTCCCGGTGGAAGAAAGAGATGAACAACTCATCTTTGCGGACTAATGAAACGGTCATAATGGTCAGGCTACTCGTTTTATTCGTTCTTTCCCTTTCGTATATTACAGGAGAATCCCAGCAAATAATATCACTCCACAGTGGAGGATCAGCATCTCTGCGTGGCCTTTGCGCGGTTAACGAAAAAGTTATCTGGGTAAGCGGTTCCTCCGGAACCGTCGGGCTTTCTACCGATGGTGGAAAAAACTGGAAATGGATACATGTTCTTCATTATGAAAAATCTGATTTCAGGGATATAGAAGCTTTCAGCGAACAAGAAGCAATTGTCCTGGGTATTACTGAACCAGCGGTCATCCTGCGAACTACGGATGGCGGTAACAGTTGGACAACGCAATTCGAGGATTCTTCAAAGTCCGCATTCCTGGATGCCATGGATTTCCATAACGGACAGGCTATTGCCGTGGGAGATCCTGTAGGAACAAGGCAATATTTGATTGAGTCGAACGACAGGGGCATTACCTGGAAAAGGATGAGCCTGCCTGATTCAGATTCAACCCATCCGGGAGAAGCATATTTTGCTGCCAGTGGGTCGAATATCAAATGGATCGGAAAAGATCAATGGGCGGCGGTGTCTGGTGGAAAGCAATCCTGCCTGTACATTTCTTCCAGACGCTTTCCTTTGTTACTAAATCAGGGAGCAGGAACCACTGGAGCGAATTCCATTGCCATCAATCCGTCAGATTCAAATGAGGCTTTTATCGTCGGAGGAGACTTTTCACATGACACAACCGGTTACAGAAACAGCCTCCTTATTCATTTTCATCCTTTCAGCCAGCTATCCCCTATATCACCGCCGCATGGATACCGGAGTTGTGTGGAATATGTCAACGACACACAGCTGATTTGTTGCGGAACCAGCGGCGTGGATTTTTCTGACTACGGAGGTTTGCACTGGAATCTTATTTCACATAACAGTTTCCACGTGTGCAGGCGTTCTAAAACGGGTGGGAAAATTTTTCTTGCCGGTGCTCATGGTGCTATTGCGGTATTGGAACTTCCAAGGGAATAAAAAGACGTCCAATTTATATTCCGCTATTGGATAAGATAGGCTTCACGACGCCTGCGTGCTCAGGGAGCGAAAATCAACCGGTACCAGCTTACTAACGCCCGCCTCCTGCATCGTCACCCCGTAAATAACATCCACAGAGCTCATTGTCATTTTATTGTGCGTAACAATGATGAACTGGGAATTATCGCTGAACTGGCGGATCATGTTCGTAAACTTGCTGACATTTGCGTCATCCAGCGGTGCATCCACTTCGTCGAGAATACAAAACGGAGCCGGTTTGATCAGGTAGATGGCAAACAGAAGTGCGGTAGCTGTTAATGTTTTTTCTCCGCCACTCAGTTGCTGAATGGAAGATGGTCTTTTACCCTTTGGCTTTGCTACAATGTCGATACTCGTTTCTGCCAGATTATCCGGATCTTCCAACACAAGATCGGCAGTATCTTCCTCCGTGAAAAGGGCTTTGAAAACTTTTTGAAAATTCTCACGCACTTTACCAAATGTTTCCAGGAACTGGTGATTTGCGATTGCTTCTACCTCCTGAATGGTTAACATCAGGGTGTCTTTGGCATTGACGAGGTCATTTTTTTGTTCCACAATAAAATCATAGCGCCTTTTCATTTCCTGGAAAGCCTCTACAGCGGTCGGATTTACTTCGCCCAGGTTTTCAAGCCTTTTTTTCATCCGGTCCACTTTTTCCTGCAACTCCTCTGATGGCAGATCACCGGTCCTGGATTCGTCTATAATATCATCCAGATTTATACGGAACTCAACATTCAGCCTTTCTTTCATGCCGGCCAGTTGCAATTTCAAATCATTGAGCCGGTCTTTGATCTCTCCAAGCAAATGCTCAGCATTTTCTTTCTGCCTGATGAGCTGACGGAGATCAGTTTCTTTTTCGCTTAGCTTATTTCTTTCCAGGTAATACGCCTGGTCGGCTTCGTTCAATTTTTTCTCCTCGGATTCTTTGTTCCGAAGCATATCGGTTAAAACTGCTTCCAGCTTATGGAGAGATTCGACGGCTTCAGATATCTGCTCACCGGTTTGTTCCAACTGCAAACGGTTGTCTTCGATTTGGATCCTGAGGTCCGCCAGTTGATTGTTGCGGAATTCTCGTTCCTGCTTCAGGGTTGCAATGCGGTTTTGCTGCTGGATCATCTGCAGATTTACTTCATTAAAATCTGCAAGCGCTCCATTAAAAGCAGTTTCAGCTATATTAAAATGCTCCTGGCCCTGATTGATTTTTTCTTTTCCTTCGTTCACTTCTTCAACCAGGCGCTGCGCTTCAATCCTTGTTCCTGCGATGGATTCCTGTGTCTTGTGAAGCTGACTCCGGATTTCCATAGTCCTGAGGACGGCTGATTCCTGAAGTCCATTCAGGTTCTCAGTTTTGTTATGAATTGCAAATAACTGATTATTCAAACGGTTTAAATCTTCCTGCACCTGACGAAGAGCCTGTTCCTTTAACTGCTCGTTAAAACCAATCACTTCATTGTGCCTTGCCTGAATTTCTGTCTTCAAACCACTAACAATCTTTTCACAGGCCAGTACATCCTTTGCAATCTTTTCCAGGTTTTTTGCGCGGCCGATCTTTTTGCCTTCAAAAAGCCCCACGCTTCCCCCCGTCAGGGAATATTTGCCCTTTACATATTTACCATGCTTTTCAAGAATGACCGATCCATTTGACTCATTGTTGAACCATTCGATGGATGGTTCGTTTTCTGCAATAAAAACATGTTGCAACAGGTACCTTGCGAGTGGTAAATATTTTGCGTCCACTTCAATAACGCTCAACGCGGATACTGTGTCTGCGGGCTGCTGATGCGTTTCGGTCAGATCCGGCGGAAACTTGTTCAACAGGAAAAAATTCGCCTTCCCTTTTTTATTGGCATCAAGCAGATGGACGGCCTTAAGGCCTTCCTCCAGATCATTTACAACATAATAATTAAGGTAGGGCTCCAATACATTTTCCACCGCCGTTCTGAATTCTTCCTTCACATAAATGATGTCAGAAAGAACCGGCGCCGTATGATTCCAATTGGGATTCTTATGAAGAAATTTTACACTTTCCGGATACCCTTCCATCGAATCGATCAGGCTCTTTAACAGATCGTGTTCATTTTTCTTTGCGTCATATTTCCGGCTTTCTTCTGCCAGTTCCTGACGAAGTCCTTCGAGCTTCTCCTGTGTTTGAAGAATCTGCTCCCGGGTTCTCTCCTGATGCTCCTGCAGCTGCTGTAGATCGATCCTCCTGGTTTCCAGCTGATCATTCGTCAGGTCGCTGTCAATCTTTAACTGTTTAATCTGTTGTTCGCGGGTTGCGCTTTCTTCTTCCTGCTGTTTCAATGCCCTTTCAAGATTCTGGATAGACGTGTCCGCCACCGCAATATTCTTTTCGGAATCAAATTGCCGGCGCTGGGCCTGAGCATGATCACTTCGCAGCTGATCCAAATGGACTTTCATGTTTCCGAATGCGGACCGCGCCAGATCTGTTTTGACCCGGAGTGTATCCAGATTCCCCATAATTTGATTCAACTTGACTTCCTCTTCATCTACCTGGCTATCCGTAAAGAACAGGCTGTCTTCAAGGCCCTTTACCTGGCCACAGCCTTTTACCAGGAAGTCCTGCAGATTGGATTCTTTTTCCTGGAGAAAATTCATGCGTTGACTCACCAGGTTCTTCTCTCCTTCTTTTTCCCTTAGTTGTTGAACCAATTCATTAAACGCATGCTGCAGCAACTGTAATTGCTTCTCCATGTCGATAAAAGCCAGTTTGTCTTTTTCAAGCGCGGCTTCTTCACCCGCAATCGTCGCTTCGAGCTGAAACTTTTTATCCGTTTCCAAATCGGTTTGGGCCTGTAGGTTTTTATAACTGGTATTGAACCCTTCCAGAGAAGCTTTTGCCAGTTCAATACTTACTTCGCGGTAATCTTTTTTTATTTCAAAATACTTCTCCGCTTTTTTTGCCTGGCTTTCAAGTGTTTTTAACTGGTTGTTGATTTCAAACAGAAGGTCTTCGATCCGGGCCAGGTCCTGTTCGGTTGCATCCAGTTTTTGTTTTGCTTCCTTTTTCCTCGTCTTATAAATTGATATACCCGCCGCCTGCTCCAGCATACGGCGACGGCTGTTCTCTTTATCACGTATGATGTCATCTACCATGGCCAGTTCGATAATAGCGTAACTGTCGGTTGAAATTCCGGTATCCATAAAAAGATTCTGGATATCTTTTAGCCGGCAACTAACATCGTTAAGGCGATATTCGCTTTCACCACTCTTATAAAATTTCCGGGTAACCGTTACGGTACTGAATTCAGTGGGTAATAAATTTCGGGTATTCTCGAACGTCAGACTTACTTCGGCGAGACCGGAGGCGGTCCGGTTCTTGGAACCGTTAAAAACAAGACTTTCAAGATTTTCAGATCGGAGGTGGCTGATCTTTTGTTCACCGATCACCCAACGAATACTATCAACTATATTACTTTTACCACAACCATTCGGCCCTATGATTCCGGTTATTCCTTCATTAAAAAGTATATGGGTCCGGTCAGCAAAACTCTTAAAACCCTTAATGTCTAGGCTTTTTAAACGCACGGATCTCTATATTGATTGAGGACAAACCTAGTCAAAATGCTGTATGGATGCCCCTATTGTTAATAAGTGGTGGATAGTCTTTCTAATCCTCCGAGTTTATTTTACCGGTTCTTCTTTTCAATTCACTGATGGGCATATCAATTTGTTTTCCCATCACCTCGTTACCCCGGTAGGTAATCACTTTTAACATGACCGCATCTTTGGGAACCATAAGGGGTTGTTTGTACACCGGATAGAAATTATCGGGATGTGAATTATCGAAACTGTAATGAATATCCAGTCCTTCTATTTCTGTACTCAACGTGATAACCAGTGAATCATTGGCGTCTTTGCTGACGGCAAAAATGGGGTCAAACATCGTCCGGGCATATTTTACATTCTGAAGATCCATGCGCCCGAAATTATCCTCCACCTTGGCAGCAAACCAGTTCCAGTTCTTTTTTTCCTTCGGCGACCATAGTGATTCAGAAACAGCCAGGCTCCTGGGCCATATCATGTATTGCAAATGCCTTGTGTTATATACCTGTTCTGTCCAGAGATTGGCCTGACCGCCCATGATATATTTTGAATCTACACCTTCAGGAACCGGTTCAAATTCGTACGTTTTATTCAGACGAAGGGTGGAATAGACATGCGGCTCACTGATCGCATCGCCTTGCATATAATCGAGATAAACGAAGGTGGTCGGACTCATAACCACCTGGTGACCCATTTTTGCCGCAGCGATACCTCCTTTAATACCTCTCCAGCTCATGACCACTGCGTTTGGCGCCAGGCCACCTTCCAGGATTTCATCCCAGCCAATTAATTTTTTCCCTTTGGATTCAACTATCTTTTCAACTCTTTTTTCAAAATAACTTTGCACTTCTTCCATTGTCTTCAGGTTCTCTCTTGTCATCAATTGTTTGACGGCATCACTTTTTTCCCAAAAATTTTTCGCGCATTCGTCACCTCCTACATGTATATAAGGAAATGGGAACAGGGCAGCGAGTTCTGTAAAAACGGTGTCCAGGAACCCGTACACTTTTTCATTGGCCGGGCACAGAGTATTATCCTGCCGTGCAATAGGACCGGGCCAGTCCATAAATTTCTCTCCTGAAACCACCTGGTATTTATCCGCGCCTTCCGTGCAGGAAAGATCAGGATAAGAAACGATCGCAGACATACTATGACCCGGAACATCCACTTCCGGAAGAATATTTACAAAACGATCCTGGGCGTATCTTACAAGTTCCCGTATGTCATCCTGTGTATAAAATCCTCCATTGTGACGGGGTTCATCCGGTGGAATGGGGGCAAAAGTGCCAAAATATCCCTCCCGTTTTACATTCCAGGCGCCGACCGATGTAAGACGGGGAAGACTCTTAATTTCAACCCGCCATCCTTCGTCGTCCGTAAGATGCATATGGAGCAGGTTGAATTTATACTGAACCATAACATCGATAAAATCCTCTACTTCCTTTTTGGTAAAAAAATGACGAGATACATCGAACATCAATCCTCTCCATGCAAATCGGGGAAAGTCTGTAATCTCTACAACCGGTAGCTGCCAGTCGACCCCGGTAACGGGCGTCTTACTTTCGATTGCCTGTGGGAGCAGCTGCCAAAGGGTTTGGGCGCCGTAATAAAGTCCAGCTGGTTTGTTAGCGGAGATCAGGATGCCTGTGGGTTTGACCGACAAATGGTATCCTTCTTTTCCAAGGTCGGCTGATTCAGTTTTATTCAGCACGAACCGAATAGTGGCCGTTTTGCTCCCATCGCTGACTGAAATCTTTTTTCCTGTGGTTGCCAGTTTTCCCAGGACTGATTCTGTCATCGATTTTAATTCCGGTACTTTAGGAATGCCAACTGAAATCTGATCCGGGAGTTTATAATATCCGACACCTCTCGTCATACTTACGGGCTCTGGAATAACGGAAATGGTTTTTTCTTTTTTTTGTGGGAAAGCCAGCAAGGTGGACAAGACCAGCAGACTGAGTAGCATCGTTTTTTTCATGTAGCAAATTTTAAGAATTACAAACATAAGAAAGCTTAAAGCCAAAATCGGAAAGCTGATGTATAAAATATGGAGAATAAATCACCCGCGCGCTTCCATGACAGAAAATGCATCGCTTTCCACTTTCGGTTCCTGTTGACTCAGGCAATGAAAACTCCCCAAGCCCCAAATAATATCAGTCGAATCTATTCCAAGTACGTGGCGACCGGGAAAAGCTTCCTGGATGATCCGCAATGCCCTTTCATCCTTGTCTGATCTGAAAGTAGGTACAACGACCAGCCCGTTGGCGATATAGAAATTTGCATAGGACGCAGGCAGACGTTGGTTTTCATAGAAGACAATATCAGGCATCGGCAGTTCTATCACGTTGAGCTGTTTTCCACTCAGCAGTCGCATGGTTTTTAAATCTGTCAGGTTCCGTTGTAGTACCCCGTAATTTTCATCCGATTTCTTTTCTTCAATCACGGCAAGCACCGTGTCTTGATTAATAAACCGGACGGTGTCGTCGATATGTCCGTCAGTATCGTCTCCCACAATGCCATCTTTTACCCACAGTACCTGTTCTACTCCATAGAATGCTTCCAGATAAGATTCGATGCCTGCCTGGCTCAACGATGGGTTTCTGTTTTGATTCAGAAGGCAGGACTTAGAAGTAACCAGTGTGCCCTTTCCATTGAAATCTACTGATCCACCTTCCATTATGATATCAGGATAAAAAACCGGAATCCCATAAGCCGCGGCAATCAGCGTGGGAATACGGTCGTCCAGGTCATATGGAGGATATTTATTTCCCCAGGCGTTATAATTCCAGTCGATGATTATTTTGGGTTGAGCAGCCGCTGGATTGACCAGAAAAGCCGGTCCGTGATCCCGGCACCAGGCATCATTTGTCGGATGAGTATAAAATTTTACGTTGTCCATATTAACGGAAATATCATTCATCCGTATGCGGGCGAATTCTTCCATCGCTTTATCACAAACATTGATATGAACGGGTTCATTTTCTGCCAGGGCTTTGATGAAAAGACAATACGGGGCATAAATACTGTTCATTTTCCCAGGCCAGGATGCTTCTTTGTGAGGCCAGCTCAGCCATGTTGCAGCATGTTGTTCAAATTCTGCCGGAAATCGGTATCCCATGTCCTTGGGTGTGGGCCGACTAATCTCCATCAATAAATCTTTTGGTAATGGGTTGATAAGAATCAATCCGGCGGTCGCGCAGGAAAGGCCAATGCGTGCGATACATATCTGTTTTATCTGTATCCAATTCAATTACCGCCACTTCTTCCGCATCGTGACTGGCCTGATAAAGAATGCTGCCAAACGGATTGGCAACAAAGGAACCGCCCCAGAATTTCATGGCGCCATTTTGTTCGGTTCCAACGCGGTTTACACTCACCACATGAACACCATTCGCTACAGCATGGCTGCGTTGAATAGTTTGCCAGGCATTAAACTGTTCATCATTGGTGGGTTGATCCTGTGCTGTTGACCAGCCGATAGCGGTTGGATAGAAGAGTATTTCTGCGCCCATCAGAGAAGTAATCCGCGCAGCTTCCGGGTACCACTGGTCCCAACAGATCAGGATCCCGATCTTTGCATAGGCTGTCGTAAAAACCTGGTAACCCAGGTCACCTGGTGTAAAGTAAAATTTTTCGTAAAACGCGGGGTCATCCGGTATATGCATTTTGCGGTATTTACCCAAATAGCGGCCATCCGCATCTATCACGGCTGTTGTGTTATGATAAATTCCCTGTGCTCTTTTTTCAAAAAGAGAAGCAATGATTACGATCCTGCTATCTTTTGCAATGGCTTGTAAAACCTCGGTAGCCGGCCCGGGGATGGGTTCAGCCAGCTTGAAATTATCATACTCTTCGGTGTCACAGAAATACAAGGATGTGAAAAGTTCCTGGAGACAAACAATTTGTGCGCCTTTTGAAACGGCTTCTTTTACTTTTTCAATGGCTTTTTGAAGGTTAACATCCTTATTTTTTACACAGGACATCTGAACGAGTGCCACTTTAACCTTGCCCATGATATGAAATTTCACATTAATTTGCTACTTAATGTCGCCAACTTAAGACGCCTTCCCCAGCTGTTTGAGGAAAGTGACATGAGACGCAATCGCGAGGTGTACTCTGGGAAATTCAATATAACGAATGCCATGTTCCGCGCAGGTCTGCCGGATAATCTTACTCAATGCCGGATAGTGCACATGAGATATTTTGGGAAATAAATGATGTTCGATCTGGAAATTCAATCCGCCCACCAGCCATGAAACCAATTTATTGTTAGTTGCAAAATTGGCGGTTGTCATCACCTGGTGAATGGCCCATTCATTTTCAATTTTATTTGAATCTACATTGGCAACCGGAAATGACGTATGCTCCACTGTATGTGCCAGCTGAAAAACAATACTGATTACAAGTCCCGCCACAGTTGTCGTTACAAGAAAACCAACCAGCCAGGCGATCACGCTCGTCATATAAATAGGCAGTGCGATAAAAATAAAAGCATGAACCAGTTTAAATACCCAGAAATTGATATGATCCGTCAACTTCATTTTTTTCAAGGGAACCATTCCAACCCTGCTGGTGAAATATTTCTTGTAGTCCAGTAAAAAAATCCAAAGGATATATAACAGGGCGTATAAAAACCAGAAATAAAAGTGCTGGTACTTGTGCAGCTTCAGTCTTTTCTGATTACTACTCATCCTCATGAACGGCTGAATATTGATATCATCGTCCACCCCATCTACATTCGTATAGGAATGATGAATGATATTATGTTTAGTATTCCAGATAAAACTGTTTCCCCCGAGAACGTTCAGTGAAAAAGCGGCCATCATATTGATCCATTTGCTTTTGCTGAAACTACCATGCGCACCATCGTGCATTACATTAAATCCAATAGCTGCGATCACGCATCCAAGTAAAACGCATTCAGTTATCGCAAAAAAGGCAGGTGGCGTGAAAAAAACGAGGTGACTATATAAACCGATAAAACACACCGCAAGAACGGCCGCTTTGAGATATAAAGAAAAATTACCCGTAGTTGCCTTCCCGACCTGGTCAAAATAACTATTGATTCTTTTTTTTAGGTCTGAATGGAAGGTGTGAGGGCTGGCGGAAAACTTTGGCATTTGCATAGTAAACACTTTAACGTAAAATCGCTGCAAAGTTATTGCATTTATTTGCGATAACTCTGTTAAATAACGATGGATACTAGCAGTTTATGCACATCAGGTGTCGAATTGTACAAAAGAATCCAGACTGCTTACTCCAATCATTTTTTCCGATATAAACCCTTCTGCATATTTTACCCCGATCATTTTCCCCAACATCTGCGCCCGTCCGATAATGGAATCCAGGAATTCAGGTCCTGAAATATAGGTCTGGGGCTCATCTTTATCATAGGTCGTGGAATGAAACTGCGAATTATACGCCCGGATTGCCTCCAACTTCCGGCTAAAAGCAGGGGAAATATCATATACAAAGCTCGGATTATAGAAGCGGTCCTGGATGAAATGAAACACATATTTGGGACGCCATTGCTCCTGTTCCCTTCCATTGGCATCCAGGGTTGATATCTTCCTGAGGCCACTAAGAAAACAACCATCCGATATGAGTTTACCAGCCCGGCCATGATCCGGATGCCGGTCAGCCAGCGCACTCGCCAGAACGATCTCCGGTTGATATTGACGAATGGCCCGTATCAGTATTCGCTGATTTTCTTCATTATTTTCAAAAAACCCGTCCGTCATACCCAGATTCTCCCGAACATCCAGATCCATGATCCGCGCTGCTTTTTCTGCTTCCTCCCTTCGGAGTTCAGGTGTTCCGCGGGTACCGAGTTCACCCCTTGTGAGGTCGATGACCCCGATCGTTTTACCGGCCAGTTTTTCCATCATCAGTGTGCCCGAACAACAAAGTTCCACATCGTCAGGATGTACGGCGACCGCGAGTATCTGAATTTTTTTCATGTTGCAAATTATAATAAGTTGTTTAGAGTTCCGGCCGTGGCCCTGAGGGGTTATGATTATCCAATTTTACCTAGCTTTGCACTCCGAAATTATCTATTCATCCTCATTCAAAATTTATTTCTATGGCCTATGATGTAGTTGTACTTGGCAGCGGTCCGGGTGGATATGTAGCCGCCATCCGCGCATCTCAATTGGGTTTTAAAACAGCCATCATCGAAAAGGAAAGTCTGGGCGGTATTTGCCTTAACTGGGGATGCATCCCGACCAAGGCCCTCCTGAAAAGTGCCCAGGTATTCGAAGACATTAAACATGCAAAGGATTTTGGCATCGAAGCCACCGGAACACCCGATTTCCCGGCCGTTATCAAACGGAGCCGCGGTGTCGCAGATAAAATGAGCCGGGGAGTCCAGTTTCTAATGAAGAAGAATAAGATTGATGTGGTGATGGGCTTTGGGAAACTGAAGACCAAGGGTCAGGTCGAAGTTACCGGAGCTGATGGCAAAACCCAGGTTGTTGAAGGGCGTCATATCCTGATTGCAACCGGAGCCCGCAGTCGCGAATTGCCAAGCATGAAGCAGGATGGCAAGAAAATCATCGGATACCGGGAAGCCATGAATTTACCGGTTCAGCCAAAAAGCATTATCGTAGTAGGCAGTGGGGCGATCGGTGTTGAATTCGCATATTTCTACCACAGCATGGGAACAAAAGTGACGATCGTCGAATTCCTGCCGCGCATTGTTCCTGTGGAAGATGAAGAAATTTCAAAGGAACTGGAAAAATCCTATAAGAAATCGGGTATTGATATACTGGTCAACAGCGAAGTAACCAGTGTGGATACCAGTGGCAGCGGTGTGAAAGCAAAAGTTAAAACAGCGGGCGGGGAACAGGTGCTCGAAGCCGACATCCTGCTGAGTGCCGTGGGCATCGCTGCGAATATCGAAGGCATCGGGCTCGAATCTCTGGGAGTAAAAACAGAGAAAGGAAAAATTACCGTGGACAAATTTTATAAAACCAATGTCGACGGCTATTATTCTTTTGGAGATTGCGCACCCGGCCAGGCACTCGCGCACGTAGCATCAAAAGAAGCTATTATCTGTGTCGAAAATATTGCCTTCCAGGAAAAGAAATACGCACACGCACCGGAACCGATAGACTACAATAATGTACCCGGATGTACTTACTGCACGCCGGAAATTGCATCGGTCGGATTTACGGAAAAACAAGCCAGGGACGCCGGATATGAAATTAAAGTGGGGAAATTTCCACTGAGCGCCTCGGGCAAAGCATCAGCGGCGGGACATACCGAAGGTTTCATAAAAGTCATTTTCGACGCGAAATACGGTGAATGGCTTGGAACGCATATGATCGGATATAATGTTACCGAAATAATTATCGAAACGGTGGTGGGCCGGAAACTCGAAACCACTTATCATGAAGTGCTTAACAGCATTCACCCGCATCCGACCATAAGTGAAAGTGTGAAAGATGCCATTGAGGTTGCTTATGGTGAGGCGATACACCTGTAGTGAATGTAGAGAATGTAGGAAATGTATTTCCCTTTAATTTACTTGTATGTTGCCAATTTCAATATGGGAATATGAGAGCTTTTTTTCTCATAAGGATTTTATTATTATCGGAAGTGGTTTCACCGGGCTATGGTCAGCCTATTATCTGAAAAAGCGCCACCCGAAAAAAACCGTTCTTCTCCTGGAACGTGGCCTCATCCCCAGCGGAGCGAGCAGTCGCAATGCCGGATTTGCCTGTTTCGGCAGTTTTACGGAATTGCTGGCGGATACGAATGCCCAGGGAGAAGAAAAAATGCTGGAACTGGTAGAAATGCGATTTAAGGGACTTGAAAAGATCCGGAAAAAATTCAGCGATGAACAGATTGGTTATGAAAATCATGGCGGCTATGAACTGATTTCGCCGGAAAAGTTTCCGGATAACGATGCACTTCGAACAAGGATAGACGGACTGAATAATCAATTAAAAAAAATAACAGGCAAACAAAAAACTTTTCAGCTGAACGATTCTAAAATAAAACATTTTGGACTTGGTGGTTCCCATCACCTGATTGAAAATAAACTGGAGGGACAGCTGCATTCCGGTAAGCTGCTGGAATCACTGATCCGGCTGGTGCAATCCATGGGTGTAACGATACTTACCCAGGTGGATGTAAAAAGAATAGATATTATGCACGACAGGGTTCAGCTTGATACAAACCTGCCTGTAATATTAAACGCCTCCCAGGTTTTGGTCTGCACAAACGCATTCGCACGAACACTTTTACCAGAGCTTGACATCCTGCCTGCCCGTGGTCAGATATTACTGACGGAACCCATTGAAAGTTTGAAAATAAAAGGGGCCTTTCATTTCGACGAGGGATTTTATTATTTCCGAAATCTCGGCAACCGGATATTATTAGGCGGAGGCCGAAATAAATTTCTTGAAGAAGAACAAACTTTTTCAGTGGACGTGTCAGATCATATTCAGCAGGAACTTGAAAGATTTTTAAAAGAAATAGTAATACCCGGCGTTCCATTCCGGATAAGCCTCCGTTGGAGCGGGACCATGGCCGTCGGCAAAGAAAAAAACCCACTTGTTCAGAAAATAAATGACCGGGTTTTTTGCGCCGTGAGGATGAGCGGCATGGGCGTGGCGCTCGCACCGGAGTTAGGGAAGTTAGTGAGCAGCATGATGTAGTTTTCCTCATCAGATGCCAACCCTACATAATAATTCCGGCAATAGTTGCCGACAGATAAGATGCAAGCGTTCCACACAGCAATGCCCTCAGTCCCAGTCTTGCAAGGTCGGCTCTTCTTTGCGGAGCGATGGCTCCAATCCCACCGATCTGCATACCTACGCTACTGAAATTAGCAAAGCCGCAAATCGCAATGCTGATAACCAATAATCCTTTCTGAGAAATAATTGGCACCGCACCTGACGTGAGACTTTTGAATGCAACAAATTCATTTACGGTCAGTTTTTGACCGAGTAAGGTGGCAGCATTATGGATATCAACAGATGGTACACCCATGGACCAGGCAAAAGGATAAAATATTTTTGAAAAGATCCAGTTCAAACTCAGGTTAAAGGAAGGATCAAAGAGATGCCCTGCTTTCAGAAGCAGAAAATCGATGAAGGCGATCATCGCAATAAATCCGATCAGCATAGCGATCACATTCATGGCAATTTTAAAACCTTCACCGGCTCCGTGTGTAATCGCATCCAGTATGTTTGCATAGCGGCTGGTTACTTTCAGCTTCACTGTGCCCATGGTTTCGCTCACTTCGGTTTCCGGCCACACGATCTTGGAAATGACCAGAGCTCCCGGAGCCGCCATGAGACTGGCTGTGATCAGCTTGGGTGCCAGATCCATTCCAGCCTGCGCACCCATATTTACATATACGATGAGGATGCCTCCCGCAATACAGGCCAGGCTTCCCGACATGCTTGCCAACAATTCACTTTTTGTCATTCCCGGTAAATAGGGTTGTATCATCACCTGGGCTTCGATTTGTCCGACAAAAGCACTTGCGACATTGCTCAGGGCTTCCGCACCACTAACACGCATAATTACATTCATGGCTTTTGCGATAACAGCAACCAATCGCTGCATAATACCGAGATGATAAAAAACGGCAACGAGGGCACAAACAAAGATTATGGTGGCAGTAACATTAAACGCAAAAACAAATCCGCCCATGGCATAGCTCATAATGCCACCGCCGGGTGCAGGTACGGCAATTCCGTCATAAACAAAAGCAGCTCCCCTGAATGCAAACTGTTCAAGTTTCCCCATTATCCGGCCCAGGAACTGAAAAAAATGAATGACAGGCGTAAATTTTAGCACCAGCACGCCTATCAGCAGCTGGAGCGATAACCCACAAACGACCAGACGCCCGTTTATCCGCCGGCGGTTGTTTGAAAAAGCAAATGCCAGCCCGAGGATAAGGAAAACACCGAACAATCCCTGAAATCTCTGCATGTCTTTCAATTGTTAATGGAAGTTAGCAGTTCTCTCCCATTTCCTGTGTAATTTTGCGCATGGTCAATAACGATTCCGTGAATAAACAGATTGAAAATATTAAAAAAATTGTGGATGAGCAGCCGGATAGTATACTCCGTGAAATCGGAATAA
>Ga0066787_10000018_pt1 | contig 25592 bp, 19 predicted proteins | sample OrgsoiDNA2013047_FD_70942 | JGI IMG/M metagenome (GOLD analysis project Ga0066787, IMG submission 70942) | Permafrost soil microbial communities from the Arctic, to analyse light accelerated degradation of dissolved organic matter (DOM) -... | ecosystem: Environmental > Terrestrial > Soil >...
ATAGATGACGTGAGCACGACTTTTGTAGATCCTGCCGTGTTGCAGGCAAACCTGCCAAACGGAACATCCCAGATCGCAATAGCGATGGCTAATAAAAGCCCATTGCAGGGAATTCCGGGAAGCAATTACAATCCGGGAGATAAAAGAGGAGACCCGACTCAAACGGATGCCTATTTTACCCTCGGCCTGAAATTGGGTATCCGCCTGGGCAGTGATCATTCATATGATAATTCGACTAGATGTCCTTTACTGAGGTTCTAAATATTTTTTGTTGATCCGTACCCTTTTTTTATCCCTATGAAGAAAACAACACAAGAAAAAATGTCAATCCTTTCAAAGAAGGCCATTTTGCCACTTGCTTTCATGACAACGAGTTTCCTGTCTTATGCAGGAGGATCACGTCCCATTCCAAACGCGATCATGGTTACGAGAAATCTGAATAACAAAAAGCATAAAGTACGTCTCTTTACTGCTTCAGATAACAAGACGCTGTTGTTTACAGTGGATGGTGTGGAAGGAAATCACTATACATTATTTGTTTTTGACCTGGATGGCAGATTGATAATGCAGTCTGTTATCCGTAACCGCGAAACAGGCATTCTTCCGGAAATCAGCGCGGGTGCCTATCTGTATGAAGTTTTAGCGGGCGACAACAAAGTAGAAAATGGTCAATTGAAAGTAAAATAACCCTTAACGCAACCCAATAAGCAGCGGGAGGATTGGTAAAATCCTTTCATCCGAAGGTTTAGTAAAACCTGATCCGTTCCCTATTATTTTGTACCCAAACGGTTTTATTAATTAACTCCCGCTTCCCTTATTGGAATTAATATGTTGGCTTCTCCAATATCCCCAGCAGCCGGTGATGAGTAATTGCCGGCTGCTTGTTTTAAGAAACGATGGAATCATGCCGGCTTGCAGAAGCTTTCATAGTTTTACACTCTCCTTCAGTTCCTCTTTCAGAAACTTCGCAGTAAAACTTCTCCTCACATCCACCAGTTTTTCGGGCGGGCCTGCAAATAGAATTTCTCCGCCCCCGTCTCCACCTTCGGGACCCAGATCAATTAAATGATCCGCCACTTTGATAACATCCATATTATGTTCAATGACCAGCACCGTGTTGCCCCGGTCAACCAGTTTATTTAAGACATCCAGCAAATGACTGATATCTTCAAAATGTAGCCCCGTAGTCGGTTCATCCAGGATATAAAATGTTTTGCCCGTTTCACGCTTGGATAACTCCGTACCGAGCTTTACTCTCTGTGCTTCACCGCCGCTCAACGTAACAGCCGACTGACCCAGCGTTATATAACCCAACCCAACTTCCTGCAATACTTTTATTTTCCTGTACAGATAATGAACATTCACAAAAAAGTCGCAGGCTTCATCGACTGTCATGTCGAGCACATCACTGATTGATTTTCCTTTGTACCGGATTTCCAGTGTTTCCCGGTTATATCTTTTTCCATTGCATTTTTCACAATGCACATATACATCTGGAAGGAAATTCATTTCTATCACCCGCATGCCACCTCCTTCACAAACTTCACATCGGCCGCTTTTTACATTGAATGAAAAACGGCCGGCAGTATACCCCCGGATCTTTGCTTCCGGGATAGACGCAAACAATGTTCGTATGTCAGTAAAAAATCCGCAATATGTTGCCGGGTTACTTCGGGGTGTACGGCCAATGGGTGACTGATCGATCTCTATAACCTTATCAATATTCTCGAGGCCCTTGATATTTTTATATCCCAACGGCACGCCTTTGGACCCGTATGCATGATGACTTAAAATCGGGTATAACGTTTCATTAATGAGCGTTGATTTGCCACTTCCGCTCACGCCTGTAACGACGATGAATTTCCCCAAAGGAAATATGACATCCACATTTTTTAAATTATTTCCCGTCGCCCCCTTGATCTCCAGCGTTTTTCCATTTCCTTTTCTTCGCTCAACGGGAAGAGCAATCCTGCGATGCCCGTTGAGGTAATCTGCCGTAATCGTATTTAATTTTAACATGCTCGCCGGTTTGCCCTGAGCAACAATACGACCACCATGAAATCCTGCTTTCGGTCCGATATCAACAAGATAATCCGCGGCCATCATGATATCCTTATCATGTTCCACTACCAGAATGCTGTTCCCGATATCCCGTAAATTTTGTAGGGCCAGGATCAGTCGCTGGTTGTCGCGCTGGTGTAACCCGATACTGGGTTCATCCAGGATATAGGTAATACCCTGCAATTGTGATCCGATCTGCGTGGCGAGACGGATACGTTGTGATTCACCACCACTCAGCGTTCTTGTCGGACGATTTAATGTAAGATATGTAAGGCCAACATCCAGCAGGAACTGTAAACGTTCGCGTATTTCTTTCAAAACATCCTTGGCGATCGTATTCTGTTTGCTGTTCAGTCTTTTTTCAATACCTCCAAACCAGGCAGCCAGTTTATCCAGGTTCAGATTGCTGAGCTCTGAAATATTCTTTGAATCAATACGAAACCAAAGGCTTTCTTTTCTCAACCTGGCGCCGCCGCAGGTATCGCAGGTTTTAAGCTCCATATATTTTTCTACCCATTCCCTGAGCGAATCGGTACTCGAAGCACCAAACCATCTCTTTAACATAGGAATTAAACCTTCATATTCCGCGTTGGCGTTGGAAGTTTCATTTTCATCAATTTCCAGAATGGATTCCGGAACGCCTTCCGACGTTCCGTATAAAATCATGTTCAACCCCTTTGCCGGCATATCAGCAATCGGGACATCCAGACTGAACCTGTTCTTTCTGGCGAGTTTCTGAACCTGGGTAAACGTGTAGGAATCGCGTTCAATACCTAAGGGCAGAATGCCACCTTCATTCACGGATTTCTTTTTATCCGGAATGATGGCATCAAGACTGATGCGATACACCGCGCCCAGTCCTTTACAAACCGGGCAAGCACCATATGGCGAGTTGAATGAAAAACTATTGGGTGAAGGTTCTTCATAACTAATACCCGTTTCATCGCACATCAGCTGTTTGCTGTATTGCACCGTCTGGTTACTATCGTTCACCAGCAAAAACATAAGACCCTTGCCCATTTGCAAAGCTGTCTGGACACTCTGGCTCACGCGCGTTTTCATATCCGCCGTTACAGCGAGGCGATCAATCACTACTTCGATATCATGAATCTTATACCTGTCAACCTGCATCTTCGGAACCAGGTCTTTGATTTCTCCATCCACCCGGACTTTTACAAATCCCTTTTTGCGTGTGTCTTCAAAAAGTTCACGATAATGTCCTTTTCTTCCGCGAACCAGTGGCGAAAGCACGGATATTTTTTTGTTGCTAAACTTCTGGAAAATATTTGACACAATTTCTTCCTCGCTGAATTTAACCATGCGCCTGCCGGTATTGTATGAAAACGCTTCCCCGATCCGCGCATACAACAGGCGAAGAAAGTCATACACTTCCGTAACGGTTCCAACAGTGCTCCGCGGATTACGGTTGGTTGTCTTTTGCTCAATGGAAATTACCGGGCTCAGTCCTGTGATCTTGTCCACATCGGGTCTTTCCATATCGCCAATGAATTGCCGGGCATAGGCCCCGAAACTTTCCATATACCTGCGCTGTCCTTCAGCATAAATGGTATCAAACGCCAGCGAAGATTTGCCGCTGCCACTAATACCGGTAATCACCACCAGCTGGTTTTTCGGGATGGAAATGTCGATATTCTTGAGATTGTGTACCCTGGCTCCGAAAACTTCAATCATCTCTTCCCCGGCCACAGGAGACGGATTATTCTGTTCAGTCATAATAATTTGGAATCGCTAAAGATAATAACAAAATATGGGGCTGCTTGTTCCCGACGTGGTGACAAATATGAATTGAAAAAAAAAAATTTCAGAAACCGGAAAGCTGGAATTATCTTTGAGCCAGTTCTTTATTTGCTTATCAAGAAAGGCTGAGGGTAATGGCCCTGTGAAGCCTTGACAACCTGCTGATTCACTTACCTGAACGGCAAGGTGCCAACTCCATCCGCCAGCTGGCGGACAGATAAGTCAGATCCAAGCTTACATTCATCAACAGATTATAAGCTCTTCTGACCATTCGGAAGAGCTTTTTTTATTTAAGGCGGTTATGCCTTGTATATTGAAAGAAATTCCGAACACTTTCTTGGGAGCATATTGTATTCACCAAAAAAGCCTTTAAAAGGCAGGAGGTTTATTGTATGCAAGAAACAACAGCTTTTATTCACAGCATCCCTGTTGACCCGCTCACCGGAGCGATTTCTGTTCCCATTTACCAGACGTCCACTTTTGTGCAGGAAGCTCCCGGTGTTCATAAAGGGTATGACTATGCGCGGAGTAATAATCCCACACGGTCCGTGCTTGAAAATCTCATTGCAGGACTTGAAAAAGGAGCCCGCGGACTGGCATTCGCCAGCGGACTCGCGGCAATCGACGCGATTCTTAAACTACTCAGTTCCGGCGATGAAATTATCGCAGTAGACGACATCTATGGCGGCGCTTTCCGTCTTTTTGAACAGGTATACAGGAAATTTGGGATCCAGGTGCACTATGTGGACGCGGCCTGTCCGGAAAACGTATTTCAGGCCTTAAATAAAAACACCAAACTGATCTGGCTGGAAACGCCCAGCAATCCCACCCTGAAGATCGCAGATATCGCAGCTATCGCGGCGATATCAAGGGCGAGTGGCTGCCTGCTCTGCGTGGATAATACATTTGCCTCGCCGGCCTTGCAAAAGCCTATTCCGCTGGGCGCAGATATTGTCGTTCACTCCGCAACTAAATACCTTGGCGGACATAGTGATCTGATCGCGGGATTGGTCGTTACTGCCACTGAAGAGTTGGGTGAAAAAATCAGGTTTTACCAGAATGCTGCCGGCGCTATACTCGGACCTTTCGATTCATGGCTTGTGATTCGTGGCATGGAAACCCTTTCGCTGCGTATGCGCCAACATTGTGACAGCGCCCAACAGATAGCCGCGTTCCTACAGGGTCACCCTGAAGTGGACCGGGTTTTCTATCCGGGTTTGCCCGATCATCCCAATCATGATGTCGCCAAAAGGCAATCGCGCGGTTTTGGCGGGATCGTATCTTTTACCCTGAAAGAGGACAGCCTGCAGGCAGCCCGGCGTTTTGTAAGTTCTACCGGTCTTTTCAAACTTGCAGAGAGCCTGGGTGGTATCAAGAGCCTGATCAGTCATTCCGCTGAAATGACCCATAAAACCATACCTCCGGACATCAGGAGGGCGGCAGGAGTAAACGACAGCCTGATCCGCCTTTCGGTAGGTCTCGAGGACGCAGAAGATTTAATCACTGACCTTCGCAACACATTTGACCGTATAATTGTTAAGACGAATAAATATTCGCTTCGTTTGAAAAATTGTTGAATCATTCATATGGACGCACACAGACCTCTTAAGATCGGACTTTTTGGATTTGGCGTTGTAGGAGAAGGACTTTACCGGATTCTACAACAGACACCTTCCCTGAAAGCAGTCATCAAAAAAGTATGTATCAAACATCCGGGTAAAAAAAGAAACGCCCCGGAGGATCTTTTTACAACCGACAGGGATGAATTACTGAACGATCCTGAAATCAACGTGATCGTGGAAGTAATCAACGAAACCGAACCTGCTTTTAATATCGTGTCAACTGCTCTGAGAAATGGTAAGGATGTTGTGAGTGCCAGTAAAAAAATGTTGGCCGAACATCTTTCCCAACTGCTGGACCTCCAAAAGGCAACAGGACATTCCATTTTATATGAAGCAGCTGCCTGTGCATCTATTCCGGTAATACGAAATCTCGAAGAATATTACGATAACGACCTGCTGCATTCTATGCGGGCGATCGTAAACGGTTCCACTAATTTTATACTGACAAAAATGTTTGAAGAAAAACTGGACTTCAAACAGGCGCTCCTTCTTGCCCAGCAACTTGGATTTGCCGAGAGCGACCCATCCCTTGATATCGAAGGCGTCGATGCAGTGAATAAGTGGACACTATTGCTGGCCCATGCGTACGGCATTATATCGGATCCAAAGAAGATCGTGTTTACCGGCATCCAGCATATTCAGTCCGGTGACGCCACCGTGGCGGCTGAAAAACATTATGAAATCAAACTGGTGGCACAGGCAAAAAAATTATTGAACGGGAAGGTGGCGGCCTTTGTACTTCCCCAGTTTGTAAAATCGGATGATCACCTGAGTTTTGTGAAGAATGAATATAACGGGGTAGTTATCGAAAGCGGGTTTGCAGATAAACAATTTTTCTATGGTAAAGGTGCCGGCAGTTTTCCGACCGCCTCTGCAGTGCTCAGTGATTTGTCGGCACTGCGTTATCAATACAGGTATGAATATAAAAAACTTTATCACCACGCTCCCCTGGAATTGACTGATGATTTCTACATAAAAACTTATGTCAGTTTCGATGACTGGTCTTTTATCCCAAAAGAAAAATTTGAATGGATCGAAGAATGGCATGCCGAAAGCGACCGCAAGTACCTCATCGGAGTGATAGCATTTAAAGAATTACAAAACCATTGGTGGCGTGAAAATAAAACCTCACTCATTCTGACTCCCGAACCCATTATCGAAGATGTGGAAATCCGGAAATTAAAGAAGAAGAGCCTGGAATTGGCGGGAATAAGCTGAAGCAAATTTTTGGATTTGAAAGTTTCGAAATAGAATGGATTCCTATTTTGTTTCGTAGACTTTCAGCTTTAGTATCTTAAAAAAAATCCAATCCTGAAAATGAACGAGCCGGTATGATTAATCCCATTCTCGCTGTTTTTTTGAAGGTTTATGAATCCATAATTTCCGCCGCCCTCGGCGAATATGGCCATGGAATTGAATTGAAATTGTACGCCGATATTGCCGTCGATGCCGAAATTTCCCCTGTGTAGCTGATTCCGGATATCTCCCGCGCTATCGAATGTTACGATCGTAGATGAAATGGGTTCTGTCTCTTCCTTATCCTTGTATACTTTACTGGAACCCGAAGCAGAACCTTTTCCGGTCAACATATAGCCACCGAAAATCCCTCCGTCCATATACAATTTCCAATGACCGGCCATGTCGAGATCCATATTATATCTCATTAAAACCGGCAACATCAGGTATTGTAATCTCACCGTGCTTGTGAAATTTGCATATACATATTGAATATTTGACCCTGGCGGGAAAAAACCGGCAAACTCAGAGGCAGGTATTGTTTGTATTCCGGTTTTCTTTCCTCCCTGTGTTGACCACTCTACTGCTGCTTCCAAAAAAAATTTCCCCGAGAGTTTCATATCGACAACCCACGCAAAATCAGGACCTGATATCGTTTGATATCCCTTACTCACATCGGACGCACCGGCGCCAGAAGATAAATCCGGCAAGCTCAATCCTCCTTTCAATCCCATCTGAAACTTTTGCGCGTGACTACTGAAGACTGTAAGAAAAAATAATAAGAAAAATAAGAACAGTTTTGCTATTGACAACAAGTGATTTGATTTCCGTTTGATAATTATTCAGGTTAAATAAAGATAGCCTTACTTTTTACCGTTTGGTTTTTGCTTAAAAAATATGTACGAATCCGTCATGATCAACAACCAATTTATTCTCCGCCAGTATAAAATCCATCACTTTCCGAAGGTGTTCAGAATGAATATCGGCAAACCGGTCAAATAAGGCGCTGGCCGTAAGGGATTGCTCCTGCGTGCCCGCCCGCAGTTTCTGATAAATGGCTTCAAACTCAGCCTGACCGAGTTTTTCTTTTTCTTTTCTGACACAGTTATCACAGATCCCGCAATCCCCGGCTCCCAGTTCTCCAAAATAACCCGCGATGGCCACACTACGGCATCCGCTGGTTTGCACATAAGCCAACATACCATTGACCCTTTTTATAAATTGTTCTTTTCTGAAAAAATATGCTTTCTCATCGATTCGGATATCGGCAGATTTCCGGCGGGGCAGGTTGAAAAATACCTGTGGCGTTTCTTTCTGTGGATTGAATTTAATGATCTGGAAACCCTGCAACCGGGATAACCCTTTTGATACCTCTTCCGGTGTCCATCCCAAAAGAGTTGACAGTATTTTTTCATGGATCGCCACCGGCTGATCATAAATCCCCGCATAGGTTCTTAATAGTCCTTTAATCAGGGGATCCAGCGTGGCATTTTCTTTTTCAAACTGATGCAGCTGATCCTTGCTACAGGTAAAACAAACTGTTGCCGGCGCAAACACGGGATCATTCAATGTAATAAAGCCTTCCTGTTGTAACACCTGGAGCGCAGCCTGGGTCGGTTTTGACTGAAAGGAAAATTTCTTCAAAAAATCATTCAGATCAAATGTGTAACTGACATGTTCCGTACCAAGCGGAACCTGCAGGTAGTTTGACAGGCCCTGATAAATTTTCCTGATGAAATCAAGTGTCGGGAATTGTAACTTGTGAAGTAGCTCCAATTCCTCGAGCATTTCTTCATTGTATAGTAAAACTACATAGGATTTATTTCCGTCCCGGCCCGCGCGGCCTGCCTCCTGGTAATAATTCTCCAGGTTATCAGGAACCTCTGCATGAATAACGAGACGCACATCTGGTTTGTCTATACCCATTCCAAACGCATTTGTGCATACAATAACCCGTATGTCATTTTTCATCCACCGATCCTGTTTTTCACTGCGATCTTCTTTTGCAAGACCGGCATGATAGAAATCGGATGAGATCCCATACATATTCAGCAGGTCACTTATTTCTTTTGTCCTTCTCCGGTTTCGGCAATAAATAATGGAACATCCTTCGACTCTCCGCAGAATATCCAGCATCTTATTGAGAACAGAACTTGTTTTATGAGCGCTGAAAGAAAGATTCGGCCGCAGGAATGACTCAATAAAAATTTGCGGGTCAGTCATTTTCAATTTCAGGCAGATGTCTTCCCGGATCATTGGAGTAGCCGAAGCTGTCAGCGCCAGCACCGGGATGCCCGGAAGTTCACTCCGGATTTCCGCGATCCGTAAATAAGGCGGCCGGAAATCATATCCCCATTGGGAAATACAGTGCGCTTCATCGACCGCGATCAGGCTGACGTGGAGAGCAGGCAGAAATTCTTTGAAAAATTCCGTCTCCAGCCGCTCCGGGGAAACATAGAAGAAACGGCAGTTACCGGTAGCAGCCAGTTTAAATGTAGAGATCAGGTCCTTCCTGCTCATACCCGAATAAATCGCAAATGCCGTAATTCCTTTTTTCCGGAGATTCTGTACCTGGTCCTTCATCAGCGCAATCAGCGGACTGATCACCAGACAGAGCCCTTCCTTCATAAGGGTAGGCACCTGGAAACAAATGGATTTACCACCGCCGGTGGGCAACAGGGCCAGTGTATCTTTCCCCGCGAGAATAGATTCCACAATTTCTTTCTGCTGGGGGCGGAAAGAATCGTAGTTCCAGTATTGCTTTAAAACTTCTGATGCCGTTCTGTTCATGTTCCGGAATAGTTCTCAATTTACAGTAGCTTTTTAACAAATAATCGGGAAGAGTTGATCATCAGAACAACATCACTGAAAGCCATGGCTGCAGCCGCAACGGCGGGTGTAAGTAATCCAAAGGCGGCAACAGGAATGGCCAGTACATTGTAAAAAAAAGCCCAGAACAAATTCTGCCGTATGGTAAGAAAAGTATGTCCGCCAAGTTGCATCGCCAGGGGCAGTTTTCTCAACCCGCTATTCATCAAAACAACTTCTGCTGTCTGCATGGCCAACTGCGAAGCATCACTCATGGAAATTCCAATACCTGCTTTAGCAAGCGCCGGCGCATCATTGATACCGTCCCCTACCATCGCTGTGGGCGAAATACCGGAAAGTCGTTCAATTTGCTGCAATTTTTGCTGCGGTGTTTGTTCAGCTATCACTTCATCGATCCCGAGAATGGTTGCTGTATCAAGACATTTTTGTCTAGTGTCGCCACTGAGCAGGATGGTTTTTATATTACGCTTTTTGAAAAAAGTGATCACCTCCGCTGCTTCCGGCCGGATTTCATCCTGTATATCCAGCCACCCGGCGAGATGATTATTTTTCATGAGATATATCGAATGCACTTCATCACCGGCGATCTGTTCCACAAATATCGCGGAGCCCGCTTTGTACTCATCTCCCTGCATGCTGGTAGCACGCATGCCCTTGCCCTTAATCTCTTCAATCTTTTTCCAACGTAATTCCGGTTGCCCTTTCCAAATTCTCGTCAGCGACTGTGCAATCGGATGATTGGAATATTTTTCCATTGAAAAAAGAATCTTTTTAAATTCCGTTTCTTCCATGACCGGATCAAGAATGTTGATTTTTTTTATACTAAAGGCTCCCGTTGTGAGCGTACCTGTTTTATCAAAAACAACCTGCCTTATTTTCTTGAACATCTCCAGGCTGTCCGCTCTCCGGAACAGGATTCCGTTTCTCGCTGCGCGTCCGAGGCCGACGGCAATCGCGGCGGGCGTGGCGAGCCCCATCGCACAAGGGCATGCGATCACGAGCACCGCAATACTCCTCATAACGGATGAACCGAAATTGTGGAGGATAACATAATTCAATAAAAAACAAAGGATGGATATTCCGATCACGACGGGTACAAACACCGCGCTGATACGATCGGCCAGTAACTGAATCTTTGGTTTATCGGTCTGTGCCCGTTTCACCAGGTCGACCACATTGGATAAAACGGAATCTTTGGCAGCAGCCGTTACCTGGGCTTTCATATTACCATCCAGTAAAATGGATCCGCCAATAACCCCGTCTTTTGTTTTTTTATATACCGGAAAACTTTCCCCTGTAATAATGGCTTCATCCACCTCTCCTTCGCCCCAGAGTATTTTCGCATCTGCCGGCACCTGTTCGCCGCTGCGGATCATTACGAGGTCGCCGCTGCGCAACTGAAGGCTGTCAACCGGAAAAACAATCTCCTGGTGCTGATCGTCAAAAGCAATCATATTAGCGGTCACTTTTTGCGATTTGACCAGCTGCGACAATGCCCGTTGCGTCGTTTGAAGAGACCGCTCTTCTAAATAATTTCCGAAGAAAACCAGCGTGATAATGGCCGCCGCTGTTTCGTAAAAAAGATAGGATTCTCCCAGCCTGAACAGGGTGCCGGCAAAACTATACAGAAAAGCAGCCGTTGCACCCAGCGTGATCAGCACATTCATATTCGGAGATCTTTGCCGGATACTGGTGATGGCACTTCTTCCAAAAAAATACATGCCGGTAATGTAAACCGGCAGACATAAAAGCAATTGCACCCAGGGATTGCCAAGCCAGTGCAACATCGGTCCGTGTCCGAGCATATGCAACTGTAAAATGAGTGTAAACGGAACCGAAATGGTGAGATACCGGACGAATTTATTGGAACGTTTTTTTCCGGTCGTTTCTTCGGCAACATGATACCCAAGCCCTTCAATCCCCTTTTTCAGTTCCTGCTCCGGCAATCCGGGTTCATTCAGGAAATGAGCCTCTCCGGCTGTAAGACTGACACGCACGTCTTTCATGCCTTTTTTTTCGAGAAACCCGTTGATCGTTTGTGCGCAGGCGCTGCAACTCATCCCTTCTACTTTCCAATTGACTGTTTCCATGCTTTTTACTTCAAACCCAGGCCGCGAATTTACCGAATTCCCGATGGACAGGATTTCATTTTAGAAAACAGGCCGGACGCTATCTTTGGTGTATGGAATGGACGTATACCCTGCCTGAAATCGATGAAACGGCCCGGGTTTTCTGGAAATCCTTTCCGGATAAAAAAATTTATGCTTTTCATGGGGAAATGGGAACGGGGAAAACAAGTTTTATCCGGGCGCTGTGCATGGCAAAAAAAGTGCAGGAGTCCATTGGCAGCCCAACATTTTCCATCATCAATGAATACAGCTATCCCGATGGGATTATTTATCATCTTGACCTCTACAGGTTAAAAGATGAAGAAGAAGCTATCCGGGCAGGTGTGGAAGATTGCCTGTATTCAGGGGAAATCTGCCTGGTGGAATGGCCTGCCAGGGCACCTGGTATTTTTCCGGATAATACATTGGGAATTTTCCTGCAGATTATTGATGCAAATACAAGGAAAATACGGGTGCCGTCAGTTATTGGAAAAAATTCAGGATAAAATTGTAATTTTCACCCCCTTTCTGCATACCAAGCCGGAGTCAAACGTCCTTACATCATGTCGCAACACAGTAAACCGTATATCAGCACTTCATTCAGTTATGAGACTCTGGAAGAGACCCTCGACGTAAAGCCGAAATCCAGTATGCTGCTCATCGGTGTTCCCAAAGAAACGGCATTCCAGGAAAACAGGATCGGGCTGACTCCGGAAGCAGTGAGTGTTCTGATCAGCAATGGTCATGAAATACTGATTGAACACAATGCCGGCGAAGCCGCACATTACGGCGATAAGGATTATAGTGAAGCAGGCGCCCGGATCGTATACGATAAGGCTGAGGTTTACAAATGCCCGACACTCATAAAATCTGCGCCGGTGGTAGAAGAAGACCTTCCTCTGCTGCAGATGAACCAGACTATTATTTCTCCCATTCATTTATCCGCACTCAAATCCGAGTTACTGGAAAAAATGATGGAAAAACGCATCACCGGAATCTCTTTTGAAAATCTAAAGGATGAAAGCGGCAGCTATCCCATCGTGCGTAGCATGAGTGAGATTGCAGGAGGCGCTGTGATGCTGGTGGCGGCGCAATATTTAAGTTCTGCCAACCATGGTAAGGGCGTATTACTTGGCGGAATTTCCGGCATTCCACCTACCAAGGTCATCATCCTGGGTGCCGGTATCGTTGGTGAATACGCGGCAAGGGCAGCGCTGGCACTTGGCGCATCAGTGAAAGTGTTCGACAACAGTGTTTCCCGGTTAAAAAGACTACAGAACAACATTGGATTCCGAATATATACTTCAGTAATCGAACCACGTATCCTTTCCAAACAACTAAAAAGCTGTGAAGTGGCCGTTGGCGCACTCTCCTCGCAGTCTGGCCGCACACCCGTTGTGGTATCGGAAGAAATGGTGAGTAATATGCGTACCGGGAGTGTGATCATCGATGTAAGCATTGACCGTGGCGGATGTTTTGAAACTTCCGAAATCACGTCGCACGAACATCCCACGTTTATAAAATATGGCGTGATACATTATTGTGTTCCAAATATACCTTCCGGTTTTGCACGAACTGCTTCACAGGCAATCAGCAATGTCATAACACCACTACTGCTGGAAGCATCTGAAGAAGGTGGATTTGATAATCTCGTGTGGCATAAAATCCATTTGCGCAGCGGGATATATATGTTTAAGGGAGCGTTGACGAATTTTCACCTGAGTCAGCGATTTGACCTGAAATTTACTGATCTGAATTTGCTTATCGCCAGTCAGCGGTAAATGGAGCATTGAATTTCCTGTTTCCTGCTATTTCTTCAGATTCTTCATATCGATCACTGTCTTGCAAAAAAAATATTCAAACGGGTCATTGGAACTGACAATCAGCAGCCTTTCATGGCAATACTCGCGAATGAGATCCTGATATAATGTTATTCCTGCAGCATCGAGGTTAGTCGTTGGCTCATCTAGTAAAATAACAGGCGTGTCGGAAAAAATAGCCTGCGCCAGTTTGATCCTTTGTTTCATTCCTGAAGAATAATAACGTATCTGTTTGTCGGCTGCTTCCTGCAGGTCCATGCGCTCCAGGATCTGCCGGATGGACAAACCAGGAAGCAGAGGTTTGAACGACCGGTGAAACCGGAAGAATTCATTCGCTGTCATTTCCTCAATGGTCTCCAGATAAGGAGCGGCTATCGCCAAAAATGAAAAATAGGATTCAACCGGAATATCATTTGTGTCGAAGTATGCTATTTTACCTTCGGAAGGCATCAGGGCGCCCGCAATGAATTGAAGTAAAGTAGATTTTCCCGAACCGTTGGGACCCGTTATGGCATATGCATTCGCAGAAAAAAAATTATAGTCGAAGTGCCGGAATATCCATTCCCGGTTGAACCGTTTGCCTGCATCAGACAGGGTAATCCTCATCGAGGTTGCTTTTACTGAAGCGTTTGATGATACCGCGACTGCTCTCCCGGATAAAAGTCACGATTTCGTCACGTTCATCCGTAGCCGAAAATTCTTCTTCCAGAAATTCAAGGGCCTGGGATGTATTCAATCCTTTATTATAAATGATGCGGTATATATCCAGGATATGGTTAATCTTATCAACCGTAAAGCCACGTCTTTTCAGACCAACAGAATTCACCCCGCAATAGCTCAGTGGTAATCGTCCGGCCTTGATATACGGAGGAATATCCTTTCCGACCAGCGAACCTCCCTGAAGAAAACTGTGTCTGCCAATTTTTACGAACTGGTGAATGGCGCACATACCGCCAAGAATAGCATAATCTTCAATGATCACATGACCCGCCACTTGGGTATTATTGCTCATCACGCAATGATCGCCCACGATACAGTCATGGGCCAGGTGACAATAAGCCTGGATGAGACAGTTGCTTCCGATGGATGTCTTCTCCCTGTCTTTCGTACCGCGGTTTACGGTTACAAACTCGCGTATCGTAGTATTGTCACCAATAAATACATTGGAATATTCACCCTGAAATTTCAAATCCTGGGGAATAGCTGCTATTACGGCACCAGGGAAAATCCGACAGTTCTTACCGATGCGTGCGCCTTCCATGATGGTCACGTTCGAACCAATCCAAGTACCTTCACCAACTTCCACATCCTGGTGAATGACAGAGAAAGGATCAATTTTTACATTCGTTGCAACCCGGGCGTTGGGATGTATATACGTATGAGGATGGATCATTCTTTCATCGGTTGATGGTGTTGAGGCCTGCTGCCTTTCTGGAACTTTTATTTTGATAACTGCAGGTTGCTTCATAAAAAATGCTGAGTACAACCCAGCGTTACAAAAATAACCTTATTTGACACAAATCTGCTAATTTAACTTCGCTTTACCAGCTGCGCCATCAGGTCTGCTTCCGTAACTATTTTGTTGCCCACGAATACGGTACCACGCATTTCTACAATTCCTCTCCGTATAGGATTCAATAATTCCAGTTTCATTACCATCGTATCGCCGGGTACTACTTTCGCCTTAAACTTACAATTGTCAATTTTCAGAAAATACGTGTCATACTGGCCTCCGCCCGCCATCGCATTGATCGCAAGAATACCACCCGTTTGTGCAAGCGCTTCAACCTGCAATACGCCCGGCATGATGGGATTACCAGGAAAATGACCTACAAAAAACGGCTCATTAAATGTCACATTTTTTATTCCGACGATATATGTATCCGTCAGCTCGATGATTTTGTCAACGAGTAAAAAAGGATACCGGTGGGGCAGCGTTTTTTCTATCTGTTGGCTGTTATAAATCGGCGGCTGGCTTGCATCATAAACAGGTGTATTCCGGAGATGTTTGTTCTTCCGGATATACTGCTTGATTTTTCTTGCAAAATCAACGTTGGTGGAATGACCAGGCCTGTTGGCGATCACGTGCCCTTTGATCGGATAACCGATCAGTGCCAGGTCGCCGATCACATCGAGCAGTTTATGACGGGCAGGTTCGTTTGGAAAACGCAGTTCCAGGTTGTTGAGGTAGCCACCACTTTTTATTTCCATATTCTCCCGTCCGAATGCTTTCGCGAGCCGGTGCATTTCGTCATCGGTTACTTTCTTATCTACAATAACGATGGCATTATTTATATCTCCGCCTTTGATGAGATTGTTTTCCAGCAACATCTCCAGTTCATGCAAGAAACAAAATGTGCGGCAGGGCGCAATTTCCGATTTAAAATCCTTCATGGATTTGAGTCCTGCGTGCTGTGTACCCAGCACAGGGCTGTTAAAATCAATCAGCGTGGTGACCTTATATTCCATCGAAGGCATCGCCATCATTTCGACCCGTTTCTTTTCGTCATAATATGTGATATTGTTGTCGATACTATACCACGCTTTTGCCGCGTCCTGTTCCTCCAACCCGACTTCCTCGATAATCTCGACAAATGGTTCAGAACTGCCATCAATGATGGGTATCTCCGGACCGTTTATTTCAACCAGGCAATTATCAACGCCCATGCCCACCAGGGCCGCCAGGATATGTTCTACGGTACTGATGCGGGCACCGTTATCCTCCAGCGTGGTACCCCGGGAAGTGTCGGTAACGAGGTCGCAATCAGCCTTGATGAGGGGCCTTCCTGCCAGGTCAATACGCTGAAACTGAAATCCATATCCCGGGTTTGCCGGACGAAGGGTCATATCCACCATAATACCCGTATGAAGTCCGGTTCCTGAAATATGTACAGCCTGTTTCAGCGTGTGCTGTTTGTCCGGGTTGAATTGTGCGTCCATCAGAAGAATTATAACCCGCAAAGATACTGTTTGGACCTGACTTCCTTCTCCCATGGCCGCCATAGTATTAACAAAAAATTACCCTCACATTCCCCTTAACTGGAAATGATTTAATTTTATTTGTATACAAACGAAATTATGGAAGGAAAAAAACCTAAGATTCTGTTATGCGAAGACGACGCCAACCTCGGCATGGTATTAAAAAATTACCTGGAGTTAAATGATTTTGATGTGACCCTGGAGCGGGACGGCCGACTGGGACTGGCAGCATTTCAGCGCGAACACGTGGATCTCTGCCTGCTCGATGTGATGATGCCGCATATGGATGGATTTACGTTAGCGGAAGAAATCCGCGATGTAAATCCGGATGTACCTTTATTTTTCCTGAGTGCTAAAACGATGAAGGAAGATATTATACAAGGGTATAAACTGGGCGCCGACGACTACATCACGAAACCATTCGACAGTGAGGTGTTGCTGTTAAAAATACGCGCCATTCTGAAAAGAAACGATGACTTAAACAAAGAAGCCGACAACAAGGAATTCGACCTGGGGTCTTATCATTTCCATCCGAAACTAAGGCAACTCGTTCATAGTGGGAAAACACAAACACTGTCTCCCAAAGAAAATGAATTGCTGAAAATGCTGGCTGAACACCTGAATGATCTGTTACCAAGGGAAGCTGCACTTAAAAAAATCTGGGGAAGCGACACCTATTTTAATGGCCGCAGTATGGACGTATATATTGCCAAGCTCAGGAAATATCTGCGCGACGATACCAATATTGAAATCGTAAATATACATGGTAATGGGTTCCGCTTGGTGGCACCTGTGAAAGCAACCACCTGATGTAATCTCCGCAAGAATCGGGTTTTATATAAGCATCCGCGACGGTAGATTTGTTTATCATAAATATATTATTATGCATAAACGAAGCGAACCGGAAATCTTATATTTTGGCACCCCTGTCGTATTGATCAGCACCTGCAATGAAGACGGATCATATAATATAGCGCCAATATCTTCTATATTCTGGCTGGGCTGGCGCTGCATTATCGGTATTTCCGCATTTTCCAAAACAACGGAAAATATAAAAAGAACCGGGTCCTGTGTACTCAACTTGCCATCGGTCAATGAAGTCTCTGCCGTGAACCGCCTTGCGCTGACAACGGGTTCAGATCCGGTTCCGGAGGGAAAAAAGCGGAAGGGATACAGACATGTAAAAGATAAATTCATGATAGCCGGCCTGCATACGCAATCCTCTGAAACCATCGCTGCGCCCAGGATACGGGAGTGCCCGGTTCAGATGGAATCCGTCCTGGAAGCAGTACATGGAATTGCAGAAAACGATGAATCGCTGAAAGGAAATATCCTTACGATGGAACTTCGCATTCAACGTGTTCACCTGGAAAAGTCTATTATGATGGATGGCTCCGATAAACGCGTGGATCCTGACAAGTGGAGACCACTCATCATGAGCTTTCAGAAATTTTATGGATTGGGTGACCAGGTACTGGATTCAAAACTGTCAGAAATACCGGAAGCGCTGTATCACAGCCCTGACATGGATAGAGCGAGACAAATCCTGTACAGCACTCCATCACCTGCTGCTTAACCAGTTGTTATTTTCCCATCCCCAATAGCCATTCATCGACGGGCTGCCAAAAACCTCCACCCAAAATTCATTCCTGCCCAGGTGTCTTTTCATATCGTAAAACAAATCTACAATCAGGGGGCTGTTAGATCACCAAAAAATGTGACGGGGTTCCCGGATCGGTGTGAGGGAATCCCCAAAATCCTATGGCGAACGACAGTTTCTATCCGAAACTACCCTATTGCCTATCCTTTGGGTATCCTTTGGCATCGAGGTAGCAATAGGAAGAAACTGAATTGGCATGATTTCAGTGAACTCAGCGATTGTGTATCTAATTCCCCTGTAATAAATAGGAACCGTTAACTAATAAGGCTACCTTGAATTGCTTCCTCTCTTTACATTTCTTAGCACCGGAACAAGCGTCGGGTCATCCTATTTAGTTCGTACAATTTGGTATCAGCCTACCGGAGCGTAAGCTTAGTAAATCCACCATAACAAATTTCGGTAATCCTGTAAAATCAACGTCATGGCAGGCAAGACGAAGGGCGTATATTTTAAATAATCGAACACCGCGAAAAGACTGGGCTGACGCTCTTCTGATATTATCTGAACTGCAATTATGGCTAAGAAGGTAAAAATATTACTACTTGAAGATTCGCCCAGCGATGTTGAATTAATATGGCGGATGCTGGAGAAGGATAAGATAAATTTTGAAGGATTGTCAGTGGAATCAAGAGAAGAATTCATAAGTACCTTAAAATCCTTTTCACCCGATATTATATTATCCGACCATACACTACCGTCTTTTAATTCCTATGACGCCCTGGATATTCTTAGGGAGAAACGGTTAAAACTGCCATTTATACTGATTACTTCGACGATATCGGGTGATTTTGCAGTTGACGTTATTAAAAGGGGAGCTGACGATTATGTCTTGAAAGACAGGATGGAGAGATTACCCTTAGCCGTCCGAAATGCTTTAGAAAAATATAGGCTTGACAGGGAACGGCAGGTATACCTGGACGAGATAATAAAAAACGAAAAACATTACAGGGCGCTGATAGAAAATATAAACGATGCCATTATCCTCATCAACAAAAATGGAAAAGTCATATACCAGAGTCCATCGGTGGACCAGATAACCGGACTTACTTTTGCGCAACTCGGAACAAAAAAGGCATTTGACAATATCCATCCCGACGATTTGAAAGACAGTCTGGCATTATTTAAAGAAGCAGGTGCACAACCGGGAATACCCTTGTCGAGCCAATATCGCATCCTGCATAAAAACGGATACTATATCTGGGTAGAAGGCACCATCAGAAACCTCCTGCACGACAAAAGTGTAAAAGCCTATATTCTGAACTTCCGCGATATCAGCGAACGAAAACAGTCCGAATTAAAAATATTCCAGGCCAACCGCCTGTATGCTTTTATCAGCCAAATCAATCAAACCATTGTTCACGTCAAAGATGAACAGACACTTTTCAGGGAAGTGTGCCGAATTGCTGTTGAACTGGGACACTTTAAAATGGCGTGGATCGGAATTTTGGACATGCCGGCAAGTGAGATATCCCTGGTAGCGGGGTACGGGACGACAAAAAATGACGTCAAAAGGCTTACAAAACACAAATATGAACCTGACGGCCCCATCGAAAAAATACTAAAGGGTCAGGATCTGTCCGTAGTAAATGAAATTCGCTTGAGCGGCGATGTCGAAATCAATAAATATATACTAGAGCGCGGCTTTAATGCAGGCATTTCCCTCGCACTCAGAAAATCGGGTACCATAAATGGCATTTTCACGGTGTACTCCTCCGAAATAAATTTTTTCAATGAAACCGAAATTTCCCTGCTTAAAGAATCTGCTGCAAATATTTCCTTTGCCCTGGATGTTTTTGAAAAAGATAAATTAAGAGGCCACGCAGAGCAAAATCTGAAGTTAAACGGGCTGCAACTGTCATTGATTTATAACAATGTAACGGACAGCATTTTTCTCCTGAACGTTGAAAAAGATAACACCTATAAATTTGTTTCTGTAAATAAAGCATTTCTGGTGTCAACCGGAATACGAGAAGAAGAGGTCCTAGGAAAATTTCTGCACGAATTTATTCCTGCCTCAATGTTAAAAATAGTCCAGGGTTATTACCGGGAAGTCATCAAAACAAAAAATAAAATCACCTGGGAAGAAACAACGACGTATCCTTCAGGAATTAAAACGGGGATTGTATCGATCATGCCTGTGTTTGACTCTCGTGGAAATTGTACACAATTGATCGGTTCGGTAAAGGACATCACGGAAAAACATGAAGCTGAAGCGATACTGCAAAGATCAGAATCCAATCTGCAGGCAATTTTCGAAAATACATCGGAAGGATTTGTTCTTACGGATACTACAGGCATCGTAACTGCCTTTAACAACAAAACAAAGGATATTATCTTAAAGAATGTCGAAAAGGAAATCAAAATCGGAGACAGCCTTTTTGAGTTTATTCATGAATCCAGGAAAGAGAAGTACAATGACGTTATCTCGAAAGTATTAAAAGGAGAAACTCTTCAATATGATGACCCATTTATAAGAAAAAGCGGAGAAATAAAGTGGTTTAATTTCACCATAAACCCAGTGTATAATGCAGGTAAGGTGGAAGGTCTTTGCATAACATCTGCTGACATTACCGAAAGAAAAAAAGGAGAAGAGCAACTGGTGGAAAGTAATCGTTTCACCAGTGGAATACTCGCTTCGCTCAGTTCGCATATTGCCGTCATCGATATTACCGGAAAAATTATTGCGGTTAATAAGGCCTGGGATGACTTTGCTAAAGCAAACGGTGCAACAACCCTGGAACGAACACCCATTGGAAGCAATTACTTTGAAGTTTGCAGAACGGCGATTTCGTCCGGTGATGTTATTGCAAAACAGGCACTGGCTGGAATTCGGTCTGTATTTGCGAAAGAAAAGGAAACATTTGAGCTCGAATACTCCTGCGATTCGCCCAATCATAACCGGTGGTTCATATTTCATATAATGACGTTCGGCAGTGATGACTCCAGGATTGTCTTATCGCATCAGGATATTACAGAAAGGAAAAATGCGGAAGAATCTTTCAGAACTTCCCAATCCAACTTAAAGGCAATTATCGAAAACACGGACGCGGCCATTTACTCTCTGGACAAAAACCTGCGATATATTACTTTCAATCAACTTCTCAAGAGCTCCATGAAAGAATTATATAACCTGGACATCCATCCGGGCTTTCATGTTTTTAATTTTCTTGGAAAATTAGATCCTGAGGAGGCAGCCAGTTGGAAAAGAATCTATTCAAAAGCATTGAAAGGTGAAACGGTTAAATTTGAAAAGGAGTTCCACTTCAACCATGTTTTTAGCTCCGTCAGCTTCTCTGTTCACCCGATTTGGGAGAACCAGGAGGTGATCGGGCTCTCTTGCTTTACACTTGATATAACTAAACAAAGTCAGACCGCGAATGCACTGAAAAAAAGCGAATTCCAATATCGTCAGATCGTGGAAACGGCCCAGGAGGGCATCTGGTTGATAGACGCTGAGAATAGGACAACCTTTGTAAACAAAAAAATGTGTGAAATACTTGAATATACTTCTGATGAAATGTTGGGACGGGAGAATACGTTTTTCATGGATGATGCCGGAAAAGAAGCAGCCACAGAAACCATGGCAAGAAGAAAGAAGGGAATAGCAGAAAATATTGAACTCCGCTATCTCACAAAAAGCGGGAAATACATCTGGACAAATATGTCCGCTAACCCGATGTTAGATCGCAAAGGAAATTACGAAGGCGCTTTAGGAATGGTGACCAATATAACAGAGAAAAAAGCCCTGGAGGATCTCCTGGACAAAACCAACAGGCTGGCGCGTATTGGCAGCTGGGAAGTTGATATAATCAAGGGCACCCTTTTTTGGTCGGATATAACAAAAGAGATACATGAAGTAGATCCCAACTATGTTCCTGATTTAGCCGGGGCAATAGGATTCTATCTGGAGGGCGAAAGCAGAAACACCATCATCAAAAGGATAAAGGAAGGTATGGAAAAGGGAACCCACTGGGACGATGAATTACAGATAACCAGCTTGAAAGGCAAAGTTAAATGGGCCCGTGTTATCGGAGAGGCGGAATTCGCGCAGGGTAAATGCACCAGGCTCTATGGCAGCATCCAGGATATCGACGAAAGAAAAATAGCTGAACTGGAGGTGCTAAAAGCTTATGAAGAAAAAGATATTATTCTGGAAAGTTTCGGTGACGCCTTCTTTGCTGCCGATAAAAACTGGATTATCACGTACTGGAATAAAGACGCGGAAAAACTATTCAGCATACCAAAAAATAATATCATCGGCCGTTGTTTATGGGATATATTTTCTAACAACCGCGATTCCGTTTCTTATAAAAACTACCACCAGGCGATTGAAACAAATGAAACCGTCCATTTCGAAGACTACTATCCGTTTGTAAATAAATGGTACGAAATAAGCGCCTATCCGTCTGCCAATGGCTTGTCGGTTTACTTCAAGGATGTTACGGAACGAAAACTCGCCGAAATACATCTAAGTGAATCCAACGAAAATCTGCAGAAAAAGGCCAAGGAATTGGCCGTTTCAAATGCAGAATTAGAACAGTTCGCGTATGTGGCCTCGCACGATCTGCAGGAACCTCTAAGAATGATCACCAGTTTTCTGACCCAATTGGAAAAAAAATACGGAGACATTATTGAAGATAAAGGCAAGCAATATATTCACTTCGCTGTGGATGGGGCCAAACGTATGCGGCAGATAATCCTGGATCTTCTTGAATTCTCGAGGGTGGGACGAACGGACGATAAAATGGAACAGGTGGATCTGAATGAACTAGTCAGCGATATACTAACGTTGCATAGCAAACAAATCAAGGACAAGAAGGTGGTCGTACATGTTGGCCGGCTACCTTCCATGCATACGCTCAAAGCCCCATTGCGACAGGTATTTCAAAACCTGATCAGTAACAGTCTGAAATATCACAAAGAAACTGAGGGTGTAATACCCTCGATAGCAGTCGAATACCAGGATTCAAATATAAACTGGCAGTTTTCAGTAACAGATAATGGATTAGGGATCGACCCGCAATATTTTGAAAAGATCTTTATCATTTTTCAGCGCCTGCATAATAAAGAAGAATATTCAGGCACCGGGATCGGCCTGGCTGTAACCAAAAAAATCGTAGAAAATATGGGAGGAAAAATATGGGTAGAGTCGGTTGAAGGCTCCGGTAGCACATTTTATTTCACATTGCCAAAACAAACCTGATAAACTTAGTTAATATCGATATACATGACAGTTGAAAACAACTATGAAACACAATTAATCACAATGAAACCGATTCACATCCTGTTAGTGGAAGATAACGAAGGAGATATGCTGCTGACCATTGAGGCGCTCGAAGAAGGAAAAATCATGAACAAGATCAGCACGGTAAAAAACGGCAAAGACGCCATTGATTTCGTTACCAGGAAAGGAAACTTTGCAAATGCCAATTCACCGGATCTGATTCTACTGGACATCAACCTGCCTATGAAAAACGGACACGAAGTACTAAAATTTATCAAGGATTCAGACAATCTGAAGCATATACCCGTGGTCATGTTTACAACATCAAGCTCTCAAAAGGATATTGTTGAGGCCTATAAACACCATGCAAGTTGTTTTATTACAAAGCCGGTTGAAGTAAATGAGTTTATGGAGGTAGTTTCCAAAATTGAAGATTTCTGGAGCAATATCGTAAACCTGCCTGTGAATGCGAATTAGCCATGACAAAAGATATAAAAAGTTATAATATCCTGGTGATTGAAGACAACCCCGGGGATTTTATCCTGATCAGCGACTACCTAGAGGAGCAATTCGCGACCGTGCAAATTGACCACGCCAATAATTTCAATGAAGCCAGAACAAAAATCTCGTTGCATGACTCAAATTTTGACGTAATCCTCCTGGATCTCTCCCTGCCGGATAAAAGCGGTGAATCCCTGATTGCAGAAATGAGTATTTTGTGTCGTCGCTGCCCCGTGATTATACTAACTGGGTTTGCCGATATTGAATTCAGTATAAAATCACTTTCCCAGGGTATAGCAGACTATTTACTCAAAGATGATATCAACGCCTTTTCCCTGTATAAGAGCATCATTTACAATATTGAAAGAAAGAAGACCAACCTTGAGCTGGAAGAATCGGAAAAAAGATACAGTGATATTTTCCATTTAAGCCCGCAACCCATGTGGATCTACGAAGTTGAATCGCTGGCCTTCCTGGATGTCAATACTGCCGCGGTCGCATCTTATGGCTACAGCCGTGACGAATTTTTAGCTATGACCCTGAATGAGATCCTGTCCACCAACCATCTGGTGGACACGAAAGAAACGGAGTTCTTTTATTCCGGGCGAACAGATGGATCCTCTCAGGGAATTTACAGTTACAGGAAAAAGAGTGGCGACATGATCCAGGTCAATGTTCAAAGCAACGTCATAACGCATAAAGGAAAGAAAGTAAAATTAATTCTGGCCATTGATATCACGGAACGGCTGAACTATATCCGTACAATAGAAATGCAGAATAGTAAACTCCAGGAAATAGCCTGGATACAGTCTCATCTCGTTCGTGCGCCGCTGGCAAAAATGATGGGTCTGATTGATGTCATTAAAAATCATTCGGTCTCAGATATGGAAAAGACCGAGTTGCTGGTCCACGTGCTGGATTCAGCGCATGAATTTGACGTGTTAATAAAAGATATTGTTGGAAGAACGGAAGACTTACAGATAAACCTGAACGAACATGAAATTTGAAGTGCTGATAGTTGACGATGACCCGATTGTTATTTTATTGCATGAAAAAATGGTAACCGCCAGTGGATCCCATTCAAACCCAATATGCTTTTCCTCCGGAATACTGGCATTGGACTACATTCTGACCAACAAAGACCCAGACAAAAAGTATTTTATTTTGCTGGATATCAATATGCCCGAAATGAGTGGCTGGGATTTTCTGGATGAGATCATAGACTATCCCGTTTCAAGCCAGGTTGTTGTCGCCGTTGTAACTTCTTCAACCAATGAATCGGACAAACGAAGAGCCTTTAATTATAAACCGGTTACAGAATATATTGCAAAACCACTGAACGTTTCAATACTTCATCAATTGAGCAGGAAAAGAGAATTATCTGCTTTTTTTATCCATGCAGAAGACCCGGCAGGTTATTAGAGGGCCCTAAACAGAAGAATATGTACAAGGACAAAAAAATATATAAAATACTGATCATAGAAGACAATTCGGGTGATTTCGAACTGGTTAAGGATTATCTCGAAGAGCAGATTTCTGCGCCGTTCATTTCGCATGCGCAAAATTTTGCCGAGGCCAGTTCTATGCTCACTATGAAGATATTAATTCCTGACGCCATATTGTTGGACCTTACCCTCCCGGATAAAAGCGGAGCCACATTAATAAAGGAAATAACCGACCTCTGCGATGGATGCCCCGTCATCATCCTGACAGGGTATTCCGACATCCAGTTCAGCATAAAGGCGCTGGCTATGGGTGTGGCTGATTACCTGCTGAAAGACTCACTCACGGCTT
>Ga0066787_10000019_pt1 | contig 25556 bp, 25 predicted proteins | sample OrgsoiDNA2013047_FD_70942 | JGI IMG/M metagenome (GOLD analysis project Ga0066787, IMG submission 70942) | Permafrost soil microbial communities from the Arctic, to analyse light accelerated degradation of dissolved organic matter (DOM) -... | ecosystem: Environmental > Terrestrial > Soil >...
AAGCCCGCTTGGGCATTCCGGACATCTCAGATTACAGCTTGTTGTTGGTTCGAAAGAAATGGAAACAGGCACTCCCCATTGCACCGGTCTCCGCGTCCATTTGCTCACATAATAACTGGATAATACGCACAGGCCATTCCAGGCGCGTCTGAAATTCAGTTTGGAAAACAGATTGATGGTATCATTCCGGTTGAAATTTGTCATATCCTCTGTAAAATTAGTTTTAAATACGGAAAGCGGGAAGCCATCAGCCGTATTTCGACCGCAGGGAGTTTATATTTGCAGACGTTTACCTGTTGAAATGGCCAAAAAGAAGAGCAGGATCTGGAAGATCATCGTTTTAGTATTCAGTACCTCGATCATCGTCATGCTGATTCTGATGCTCTATCAATGGATTTCTGAAAAAAGATCCCAGTTCATAGAGTACCGCGAATTCGGAATCCAGATTCCGGTAAATTATTCGATCCATGGAATTGACGTTTCAAAATACCAGGATGTCATCAACTGGCAATCGGTAAAAAACATGCATGTACAGGATGTATCTATCAGTTTTGTATTCGTGAAAGCGACCGAAGGATTGGGCAACGAGGATCAGATGTTCAGCAGGAACTGGAAAAAAATCAAGGAAGCGGGTCTGACCCGCGGAGCTTACCACTATTTCATACCCACCAAAAGCGGTAAGGCACAGGCAGAAAATTTTATCAATTCGGTCACCCTGATAAAGGGCGACCTTCCGCCGGTGCTGGACATTGAACAAACATATGGTGTGCAGCCCGAGAAATTAAGGCAACGCGCCAAAGAATGGCTTCAGACCATCCAGGCATATTATGGAACAGCGCCTATTATCTATACCAATGTTGATTTTTATGAAAGATATCTGAAAGACGAATTTGACGGTTATCTGTTATGGGCGGCCCATTACTTACAACCATCGCAACCACGTATTTACAGGAACTGGAGTTTCTGGCAGCACAATGAGAGAGGCCGGGTGAACGGTTGCTATACGATCGTTGACTTCGACGTGTTCAACGGAGACTCACTTGAATTCAGAAAACTACTTTTAAACTGAAAATTTCTTCGCATGAAAAAAGTGTATCATGTTGCGACCTGCGATACCTGCCAAAAGATTATAGACGATGCGGGTTTAGTTAAAAAGGGATATGCCTGCCAGAATATAAAGGAAGATAAAATTACCGCGGAACAATTAGACGAAATGAAAGCGATGATTGGAAGTTACGAGGCACTGTTCAGCAGAAGAGCGCTGAAGTATAAATCCATGGGGCTGAAGGATAAGAAACTGTATGAAAAAGATTACCGCGACCTGATTTTACAGGAATATACATTTCTCAAAAGACCCGTGGTTATTTCCGGTAAGAAAATATTCTCCGGCAGTGAAAAGAAGACGGTCAGTGAAGTTGTGAAGCTGAAATGACCGGTTACTCCTTGATTATTCTGAGTTTTGCATAATTCAGCATGATCTTCTTTTCTCCTCCGAGTTTAAAATTTACCGTTGCGATGGGATTATGTGCTGATCCTTCCATTCGCACGACATCTCCAAAGCCGAATTTCTGATGTTCTACTTTGTCACCAGCGGTCAGATTACTTGTATCACTGGGTGTAAAATCAACTGAGGGAATATGAACCGGTGCCGGTGATTTGGCCAAAGGAGAAATATACGTTGGCTTGGATGACTCCCTGCTTTTTGTTGTTGAATCTTCGCCTCCACCGTAACCACGGTTCAGCCGGTCGTATGCCGGCCGCCCGGCCCAGGAACCGATTTGATTTTTTATTCCGCCTCCTGCATAGCTGCGATCCATCTGGTCTTCCGGAATCTCTTCAATAAAACGACTCGGATCATTTTGAATGACACTGCCAAACCGGTAACGCGAATTGGCATATGTAATCCAGAGTTTATGTTTGGCTCTTGTGATCACAACATAGAAAAGTCGTCTTTCCTCCTCCAGTTCTTCTCTTGTGTTGATGGACATGGCATTGGGAAAAAGAGATTCTTCCAGGCCAGCAGCGAAAACACAACTGAATTCAAGTCCCTTGGCGGCATGGATCGTCATCAGCTTCACCGTATCGGCGTCAGGATCTTTCTGGTCGGTATCGGTTAATAAAGTGATCTGTTGCAGATAACCGGAAAGCCCGGCCTGTCCTTTCTGCGTTTCCTGGGTATTGATGTTATCAATCAGGATTCCATCCTCGTCAATGAGTGCCAGGTTTTGCTGATTGTCAACCCACTCCTTGATACTGTTTAATAACTCCTGGATATTTTCGTAGCGCGCAAGTCCTTCCGTCGTCTTGTCGTTAAACAATTCTTTGACGATATTGGTTTGCTTTCCGACATGGGTTGCCACTTCATATGCATTTTTTGTATTCAGCATACTGGCAAAACTCCTGATCATCAGCACAAACTGTTCAATGGCCTCCAGTGTACCCGCCTTGTACCCCATGGTAGCCGCCTGGCTGATCACGTCCCACATGGAAATATTTTTTTCGTTGGCCAAAAGAACGGCTTTATCGAGCGAAGACTTACCAATGCCACGGGCTGGAAAATTGATGATTCTTTTTAAAGATTCCTCATCGTTGGGGTTCACGATCACACGCAGGTAAGCAATAAAATCCTTGATTTCCTTGCGCTGATAAAAACTGATGCCTCCATAAATCGTATAGGGAATGGCCATCCTGCGAAGGCTTTCTTCAAAAGCGCGGCTCTGGGAATTGGTACGGTACAATATGGCAAAATCCCGGTTATTAAAATGGTTACGAAGTTTTTGTTCCTGTATGGTGTCGGCAACAAATTTCCCCTCATCGTTATCCGTCATGGTGCGTACCAGCCTGATCTTTTCGCCTTCTGCATTTTCCGTCCACAGGTTTTTCGGGATCTGTCCTTTATTTCGTTTGATCACTTCATTCGCTGCGGTAATGATACTCTGCGTGCTCCTGTAATTCTGTTCCAGCTTGACCACTTTCACATCTTCATAGTCCTTCTGAAACTGTAAAATATTTTCGATGGTCGCGCCACGGAAGCTATAAATACTTTGGGCGTCATCCCCGACCACGCAGACATTTTCATACACGGCCCCCAGAAGTTTAATGATCTCATACTGGGCAGGATTCGTATCCTGGAACTCATCGATCAGAATATATTTAAACTTATGCTGGTATTTATGCAGGCTCTCGGGAAAGTTTTTCAACAGTTCATAAAACTTCAGCAACAGATCGTCGAAGTCCATCGACCCATTCTTAAAGCATCGCTTTGCATAAGCCTCATAGATCTGCGCAATCGCCGGACGGTTGCTGCGCGTGTCTTCCTGCTGGATATAATAATCTGTTGCATATTCTGAAGGGCCGATCAATCCGTTTTTTGCCTGTGAGATCCGGTTGTAAACGATATTGGCCTTGTAATGTTTATCATCCAGGTTGAGTTCATTCACTACGGTTTTCACGACGCTTTTTGCATCATCGGTATCATAGATCGTGAAATGATGCGGGTAACCCAGTTTAGGCGCTTCCGCACGTAAAATCCTGGCAAAAACGCTATGAAATGTACCAATATAGAGATTTCTCGCTTCATTATTTCCCAGGATGCGTTCTACCCTTTCCTTCATTTCCCTTGCAGCCTTATTGGTGAACGTGAGGGCGAGTATATTAAATGCATCCACACCGGTGGAGAGCAGATGAGCGATCCTCGTGGTCAGTACCCTGGTCTTACCGCTGCCGGCGCCGGCGACAATCATCAGGGGTCCGTTGATATGCAAAACCGCTTCCTTCTGCGCCTCATTCAGTCCTTTTAAATAATCCTGCATGCTTGCAATTTACGAACTGCCGGTGGCAGAACCGCGGTATTAATTTTGATGGATCCATTTAAGAAACCCTAGGTATTCCCGGTTTTTTTTGCCGGGGTAATTTTGCGCGTCCAACGGAAAACTTCCATCCCGTTGACAGTGAAAATGAGCACTCCCCGTCTGAATTTATAGTTATCAACCCTTAACAGGTTTTGAAGAAAAGCAGATTCATTGTACCCGGTACAGACCATGCGGGTCGTGATCATTTTGTTACTGAACTGCAGGGACGTATCCGTAGCGACAAAACTCCCGGACATCCGGTTACAGCCGGTATTTCCTGTAAAATGGCTTTGACTGATATCAAATAGAATTTCCGGAATATGTCCGGTCGCTGTATCGCTGGCCAATACAGGTTGTAAAAACCATTTTCCCTTCAGGGCGTTGACGCCCTGGGGTTTTTTATGAACCACGACCGTTGAATCGGTTTGTACCTGTGCATTGACAACTGAAACCAGCGCAAATATTAGCGCTGTCAGAATAAAAGATTTTAACTTTGCAGACATATTTATTTTACATCTATAATCATACCCGATCATGCCAGGATTTGAATTTTTTGGTGAGGAAGAGCGCAAAGAAGTGAACGATGTTTTAAATACCGGAATCCTCATGCGTTATGGCTTTGATGCTGCACGCAAAGGTATATGGAAATCCCGTGAGCTGGAACAGGCGCTCTGCAGCCATTTGCGATGTGGATATGCGCAGCTGACTTCCAGTGGAACATCTGCCCTGACGACCGCGCTCGTTGCGTTGGGTATTGGCGCAGGCGATGAGGTTATCATGCCTTCCTTTACTTTTGTTGCCAGCTTTGAAGCTATCCTGAGCGTAGGTGCGATACCGGTAGTTGTTGACGTGAATGATTCATTGACGATGGATCCTGAATCCGTGCGGAAAGCCGTTACCCGTGCCACCCGTTGCATAATGCCTGTTCATATGTGCGGCAGTATGGCCGACCTTGATCCTATCTTATCTATCTGCCGTGAACATAAATTGATTTTGCTGGAAGATGCCTGTCAAAGTATTGGTGCCTCTTATAAAGGGAAATATCTGGGCACTATTGGCGATGCCGGAACATTGTCATTCGACTTTGTTAAAACCATAACCTGTGCAGAAGGTGGCGCTGTATTGACAAATAATAAAACAACCTATACTCATTGCGACGGATACTCCGATCATGGACATGACCATGCCGGTCATGACCGCGGTGCAGAACAACATCCTTTTCTTGGCTATAATTACCGGATTTCAGAACTGCATGCTGCTGTTGGCCTCGCACAATTCCGAAAGTTGGATACCTTTCTGTCCATACAGAAAAAAAATCATCAGTACCTGCAGTCACATTTGTCCCGGATCGAGGGTTTGAAATTCAGAACTATCCCGGATCCTGCAGGCGACAGTCATACTTTTCTCAGCTGGTTCATGCCCAGCCGCGAGTTGACGGAAGCCGTTGTTTCAGAGCTTAAAGCCCAGCAGATTTTTGCGGGTAACTTTTACTGGTTCGATCATAACTGGCATTATATCCGGAAATGGGATCACTTGAAAATGGAGAAGACCCTGAACCGTCTGACAGAGGCTCAATCTGCTGCGTTAAAAAAGATGGAGTCGCAGGATTTTCATCAGAGTGATGATGTGATGGGTTGCTGCATCAGTACGGCCATTGGTTTATCGTGGACGGATGAACAACTTCAGGAGAAGGCCAAGGGCCTGGCAGCCGCCATTAAAAAAGTGCTGTTAAAACAGAACGCTGCCGTAACTTCTTTTTAACGCTTTCCTTCCATAGCGTTACAGTCAGCCAGCGACCCCAGTCTGAACCGGATAGGAAGATGAGTAGCTTTTTCGACCTGCCATTCCGCTTTACACATAATACCCGACTGGGTATAGTATATATTGGAAGGAACCGGCGCAATACCGGTTTCTGCTCCCAGATACGTTTTACCGGATTCATCTGATGTAGATCTTAAAACAAAACCACCAGACGGATTAGGGGAAGCATTGATCCCGCGCTGTTCCAAAGATTGAGCCGGGGAACCCGGATAAGTCAACCCCAGGAAATCCTTTTTTATCCCCATTTTATAAAAATCCTGTCCATACCCGAAAATGCAGGAAATCGTTGTCAACCAGACAACAAGAAAGAAAATTTTACGTTCCGCCCGATTCTTCATAATTGTATGTAAATTTACGGCGCGATTTTTGTGGAATGGGCGGATTTTTTAAAATAGCCCATCCAACATTAACCCCCCAAAGATGGCATTAAGTCAATCATTACAGCAGAAATTACTCCAAAAATTATCTCCCCAGCAGATTCAGCTTATGAAACTGCTGCAGGTTCCTACTGCCAACCTGGAAGAACGGATAAAAGAAGAGCTTGAAGAAAACCCGGCGCTTGAAGTTGCCGAGGAAGATCATGATGACGGCTTAACGGATGACTCCAAGGATGAATTTGAGACGGCCGATGAGGATTTTGAACCCGAAGGAACCCAGGAAGAATATGATAATATCGATATCAGCGATTATGTGAACGAACACGACGATGAAGTAGCCGATTACAAACTGAGAGACGATAATTATCCTGATACCGAAGAAAAGCAATCGGTCACGCACAAGCTTGAAACGAGTTTTTATGAATTACTCCTGGATCAGCTGGGCATGTTGAAGCTTGACGACCGGACGCGTAAGATCGCCGAACAAATCGTGGGTAGTATCGATGACGATGGGTATCTGCGTCGTGAAACAGCGTCGATCGTGGATGATCTCGCTTTCCGTCAGAATATTGAGGGCACGGAGTCGGAAGTGGAGTCCATCATTACGAGAATACAACAATTTGATCCTCCCGGTGTGGCTGCGCGAAACCTCCAGGAATGTCTGCTGCTGCAGCTGGAAAGAAAAAAGAACGAAACAAAAAGCGTGGAGCTGGCCATCAGTGTACTCTCTGAATATTTCGATGAATTCACAAAAAAACATTACGATAAAATTCAGCGTGGGTTAAATATTTCGGAAGAAGAATTCAGGGACGTCATCCGGCAGATTGTAAAGCTGAATCCCAAGCCAGGTGGCAATCTGGGTGGATCCGGTAAGGGTGAAGGATATGTGGTTCCTGATTTTTTTATTTTCAATAATGCCGGCATACTCGAGCTCACACTGAACTCCAGAAATGCACCCGATCTGCGGATCAGCGACGGCTACCGGGATATGCTGAAAGATTACGACCGTGGTTCAAAAAAAGATAAGAGGCAGAAAGAAGCGGTGTTATTTATAAAGCAGAAAATTGACGCCGCGAAATGGTTTATAGACGCCATCAAACAACGGCAGCAGACACTGATCAATACCATGCAGACGATCATGGATTATCAGCATGAATTTTTTATATCCGGTGATGAGACTTCCCTCAAACCGATGATCCTGAAAGATATCGCCGAAAGGACAGGACTTGATATATCCACTGTGAGCCGGGTGGCCAACAGCAAGTTCGTACAAACGGAATTTGGAACCTACCGCCTGAAATTTTTCTTCAGTGAATCGCTGAGTACCGATAGCGGCGAAGAGGTATCTACAAGAGAAGTTAAAAAAATCCTGAGCGATCTGATTGAAGGAGAAAGTAAAAAGAAACCCCTGAGTGATGAGCGGTTAACTGAACTCTTGCAGGAAAAAGGATACAATATCGCGCGCCGGACTGTGGCCAAATACCGGGAGCAACTGAATATACCGGTTGCGAGACTGAGAAGAGAACTTTGAAAAAGTAATATCAATGAGCATTTCATACGAATACAGGAAACAGCCCGCTGCCGGGGATCAGCATCCCTCTTCAACGATCCGTTTGTTTGCACTATTCTTTACAATACTGTTTCATCCTCTTCTGATCAGTGCGTACATATTTGCATTTCTGATCTATATCCATCCTGCGGCCTATGAAGGAGTTGATCCGCACATCAAAAACCTTCGCATGTTCAGTATGTTCTTGTTTACTATTTTTTTCCCTTGCGTCAGTCTCTTTCTTTCCTGGCGGCTCAAACTTATTAAGAATCTCTCCCTGGACATTCGCCAGGACAGGCTCATTGGCTTTATTGTAACCATGTTTTTCTATTTCTGGGCCAGTTATGTATTCAGAAACCTTCCTGATACGCCACCTGTTGCCGCTCATTTTGTACTCGGCACTTTTCTCGCTGTCTGTGGCGCCTGGATGTGCACGATCTTTTATAAGATAAGTCTGCATGCCGTAGCCATGGGCGGACTGATCGCTTTTTTCATTTTATACGGCAGGCAGGACTCCTACGCTTCCGGTCTATACCTCAGTTTGCCGATTTTGATTGCCGGTATCGTTTGTACTTCGCGTCTGATCCTTGGGGCACACAACCGTTTCGAACTGGTTACGGGATTTTTTGTCGGGGTGCTTGCACAATCCCTGGCCTGGTTATTTTAATCTACCGGCAGTTCAGTAAAAAAGAAAAGCCCAATCATAGGGTACGAACCTAAATTGGACTTTTTCACCTTCAAACCATCGGAGTTTATGTCCGGTTAACCATTGAGTATTTTTGAACCTGTCAGGTATTTTTTTGTAGGATGATAGATAAAGAAACAGGAGCCTCCCTTCATATCTTCGATCACCTCCTTCACATCCGAATTCGGAATAGCCGGGCATCCAAAACTTCTTCCGTTATACTTGTTGGATCTGATATATCCCTCACCAACATATTTCGAACCGTGGATAACGATATTCCTCCTGGAGGCCTTATCATTAAACCCTTTTTCCAGACCGTGTATCTTCAGGGCAAGACCATGCTTGCCTGTATATGTAATATCAGTAACATAAAAACCAAGGCTGCTTTTATGTGAGCTCCAGCTGTTTGAGAATGATTTTGCATATTCACCACCGGACCGACGTCCATGGGCAACATATGTATTGATGAGTATTTTCCTGGATTCCAGGTCTACTACATATAGCCGGCGATTCCTTGAAGACTGGCTGAAATCACAAATCGTAATAATATTATTCTTCATGATCCTGTGCTCTTCGAGCAACCGCAGATAACCTTTGTAAGCATATTCAAATACCTGGCGGCCAAGGCCTGATGCTTCCAGGTTTGTCTGGCAGTATAAATTACTTACTTCATCTTCAAATGCAGTGGAGGATTTGGAAATTGTACCTGGTGCCGGATATTTTCTAAGCGGTGTTGCCATTAATCCATTTCCGGATTGTAAAATGGGAGAGAATGACAAGAGTAAGGCCACGGATAACACACGATATTTGTTTCGCACGATTAGGGAGTTTTCAGGGTATTTTTATAAACGGGTCAGCTACTAAAATATTATTTGATTGTGGTTTATACAATGAAATAGGCCATATTTTTTATTGCATATCCTGTAAATAAAACATTTTAACGGTAATTCGTAAAAGCCCAGGGAAAATTCCGTTGATGGCCCGATTTTTTACTTTAGAATGACTAAACAAGCACGTAATTTCACTGAAGCCTGTAGCTGAATATCGACATGAAAACATTAATACTGGTAAGACACGCGAAGAGCTCGCAGTCATATGGCCCGGGATCAGATTTCGACAGACCGTTAAATGATCGCGGATTCCGCGATGCATCGGATATGGGTAAGAAACTGTTTAAGAAAAAGATCACCATTGACCAGTTTGTTTCCAGTCCTGCTGCCAGGGCAAAAACAACAGCCGAATTATTTGTCGCCGAGTATGGTCGCAAACAAAAAGAGATCCTGTTTATTCCTTCACTCTATCATGCGGGTCCTGATAATTTCTCAGAAGTGGTCAGCGGGCTCGATGATAACTACGAGCATGCTGCCCTGTTTTCTCATAATCCGGGTATTACAGAATTTGCATCTTCACTTACAAATAATCCCATCAGCCATATGCCCACCAGCAGCGTGTTTGCTGTGTCCGCGCCGGTTAATTCCTGGAAGGAATTCGTACGCGCAGAAAAGAATTTTTTGTTTTTTTATAAACCGGAATAATGACCGGTATCCTGTTACGATAACTTTTTTAGGAAAGCTTCAATGGTTTCGTGTAAGGACGAGCCGGGCAGTTCAGGCAGTTCCATTATATTTTTCTGATATGCAGACATAGCGTCTCTCAGCCTGAAATTTTTTTGAGAAGCGCAATACATCCAATTTTTTTCCTGAAGGTAACGTCCGAGGTATTCCTGTTCAGTTTGTCCAGGGGTTGGAACAAGAATGGCGGTTTTCCTGAGTCTCATCAGGTCCATAACGGTACTGTAGCCACTTCTGGCAATGATGTGTCGGGATTCACTAATCAGTTTATTTAGTTCCGTCGAAGGCAGATGATTGTATATCGTGATTCCCTGCTGTATAAAGGGAACAGGGCTGTCCGAATCAGGCAATCCGCGCAACACAATTGTCCTCGTGGTAAAACCTGTCAATTGGCCGAATAAAATATTTTCAAAGATGGTTCTTTGTGGTTCCGGTCCGGAAATGAGTATGAGCAGGTAATCTTTTACTTCAATTTTTTCCAACGGCTGAAACCTGGACAAAATACCGATATATTTTAAAGGAACCGGAGGCGGTGTGTGCGGATGAGACAGCAAACCCGCAACAGAAAGACTGCCATCTTCGTCCGGCACCCAGCACACTGAGAATTTGGAAATAAATTTATAGTTCCACTGTAATAGTTTCCGGTTTACCCATCTGTCCAATGCCGACCGCCAACTGCCAGCCTTCCCATTGGAAAAAAGTCCGGATTGTATTTGCAGCTGATGGGTGATGAATATACAGAAGATTCTTTTATGATAGAGGCCGAACCGGTTGTCGGAGATCACCGCATCAATGGTAAGTTTGCGCTGAATATCATCAAGCCACCTGTTTTCCTTTCTTACCTGTTTCAGAATGGCTGGAATTTTCAAAAGCAGTCTCCATTTCAGAAAATTACCCCCTTTGTAATGGATATTATATCCGGGAATATCGAGGTATTCCTGTAGCGGAAACTCCTTTTTTAGCATAGCTTTTTGCCCGGCGCCAGCTGCTATCAATACCCGGGCTCCCTGGCCTATTAACTCCTTAATAATTGGAATACAGCGGGTTGTATGGCCGAGTCCCCAGTCTAGCGGTGCAACGAGAACGGAAAGGGGCTCGTTTTGATGCATGTTAATTTTCTAAAAATGGGATAAAAACCTGCAATTAACCGTAAATTTTTATAAATTAGTGTAAAGAAATCTATGAAAAATCCGCTTACCCTATTGATCCTTTTATTATTTATGATTACAATTGTAAGCGCGAGTTGCAGTTCCAGCAATCACATTGGAGGCAGTAGCAAAAAATGCGGATGCGGACTCAATAAGGGTATGGTCGGATACTAAAATCTAATTGCAATGAAAACACCGGATAGAGATTTGCTTGTCCTTATGAAAGACGAATTCGTGACTGAACAGTTCATGGCCTATGAACTTGAAAAATTAAACGATCTTCTTTACCAGTACGAAACACTTGAAACTTTCTGCGTTGCGCACGAAGTTTTTGATCTCAACAGCTACAAAATTTTAAGAGGTACCCGTTATATCCAGCGTGTCGTCAGACAACAGGAGCTGAAGCCTTTTCAATTTCTCTGCAACAAAAATTAATTCTGCAATCTAAGTGTTCAGCATAAGTGGCATGACCAGCATCAGCAGGTCTTCTGCTTTGTCCTGCTCTACCGGTTTGATGATCCCTGCTTTCGTTGGCGTAGATAATTCAATACGGATCTCTTCTGATGCCGTGGCATTTAGCATTTCAATCAGAAACCTTGCATTAAACGCAATGGACATATCTTCTCCTGAGTACTGACATTTCATTCTTTCATTTCCTTCAAAAGAAAAATCCACGTCCTGTGCTGCCAGTTGCAGTTCGCTCCCATGAATACTCAGTACAATCTGGTTTGTACTTTTATTACTGAAAACGCTTACACGCCTGAGTGCTCCCTGAAAATCACTACGGCTCACCGTTAGTTTATAAGGATTATCAACCGGTATCACTACTTTATAGTCGGGGAAACGTGCATCGATCAGGCGGCAACTCATTTGCAGACCGCCGAATGAGGCAAATAAATGGTTACTGTTATATGTAAGTTTTACCAGCTCGTCAGATGAAGGAAGAGATGACTTCAATAAGTTCAATGGTTTCTTCGGAACGATCAGCGACTCTGTTTTGGCACATGAAATATCAGATCTTTTATAACGAATCAGGCGATGAGCATCCGTTGCGACAAATTGAATGGCCGACGGGCTCATTTCCATCAATACACCGGTCATAGCCGGTCGCAGGTCGTCATTACTGACGGCGAACAGTGATTTATTGATCGCGGTTGCCAGCACGGACGCAGGAATTTCGAACGACGTTGTTTCGTCTGCGGAAGGATCTTTTGGAAAATTATCCGGATTCTCTCCCATCACCTTGTATTTACCATTATCGCTGGTGATTTCAACCGCAAACTGTTTGTCAATAGTAAAAGCCAGGGGCTGATCGGAAATATTTTTTAATGAATCCAACAGGATCTTAGCAGGGATACAGACTTTTCCTGTTTCGCGCGCTTCCACTTCCAGATGAATTTTCATCACGGTTTCCAAATCCGTGGCAACAATGGTGAGTTTGTTCTTTTCTACTTCAAATAAAAAATCTTCCAGTATGGGCAGCACTGTATTGGCACTGATCACACCACTGATCTGTTGCAAATGTTTTAGTAAAGCCGAGGACGAAACGATAAACTTCATGAATCTGGACTTTGGGACGAAACTACTGATTTTTTTATTAGAGCCGCGGCGGATTATTGAAGGGTGAATATCCCTAGAATAACTTGTGTATTTTTTTATATTTGGTGTTAATGACTGTTCCCGGTTCAGCATATTCCCAGGGTAGGATCTCAGCAGAAAAAGCGCTGCAGAAACTGAAGCACTATTGCGGATATCAGGAACGCAGCCACGCGGAAGTCAGGAAAAAGCTCTATTCTCTGGGTTTGTTCAAAAAAGAAGTGGAGGAACTGATTTCCCGCCTGATTGAAGAGGAATATCTGAATGAAGAAAGATTCGCTACTCAGTTCGCCTCCGGGAAAGCGCGCATCAAGGGCTGGGGCAAACAAAAGATCCGGTATGAACTCCGGCAGAGAGGGGTCAGTAACGTTTGTATTGTAAAAGCCCTTAAAGCATTGGACGATACAGAATATGCTGTCGGCTTTAAGCGGCTGGCGGATAAAAAATGGCTTGCGCTCCGATCCGAAAAGAATATTTTTGTTAAGAAAAATAAATGGCAGCAATTTCTTCTGCAAAGAGGCTTTGAACATGCCATCATTAAAACCTGGTCAATACCAGGAGAAAATGAGGCCGGTTCTACGGCCGGTTAACTTACTATATGTCCAAGCTCCGGATTTCACTGATACAAACCTCACTCCATTGGGAGGATAAGCATTCGAACCTGGAAATGTTTCAAAGGAAAATTGAGTCCATCCGGGAAAAAACCGAACTGATCATCCTGCCCGAGATGTTCAGTACCGGTTTTACAATGCAAAAGGAGTTACTGGCGGAAACCATGGATGGAATAACGGTGGAATGGATGCGAAAAACGGCTGTCGGAAAGAACGCCATTGTCACCGGCAGTATGATCGCAAAAACCGAAGGGACTTACTACAACCGCCTGATATGGATGCTTCCGAACGGGGAATATGGTTTTTATGACAAAAGGCATTTATTCGCTTACGGTAAAGAAGATCAGCATTTCAGCGCAGGCAAAAAACGCTTCATAGCATCTGTGAATGGGTGGAAAATCAACCTGGTCATTTGTTATGATCTACGGTTTCCGGCCTGGGTCCGGCAATCCAGAACGAACGGGCAGGAAATGCAACCTGAATATGACCTGCTGGTCGTCGTAGCCAGCTGGCCCGCCGCGAGAAGTTTGGCCTGGAGAACACTTCTGCAGGCCCGGGCCATAGAAAACCAATGCTTTGTAATCGGAGTAAACAGGACGGGAACAGATGGAAAAGGCTTACAATATAATGGAGAGTCTATGGTACTCGGGCCGCTCGGTGAAACCATTCACATATCAGGGACGGAAGAAGAAGTATTTTCGTTTACCCTCGACCGTGAAATACTGGAGGAAAACAGGAGGATGTTGCCTTTCTGGCGAGACGCCGACTCGTTTTTAATTCAACCATAAATAAATTATGAAGCAGGCTTTTCTTGCAGATGAAATATTCACGGGCACGGAAACCCTGACCGCACAGGCTATCCTTATTGAAAATAATATTATTACCGGAATCGTTCCTGCGGGATCCGAACCAGCATCATTTACATCAGCATCCTTTCCGGATTGCATGATCGTACCGGCGTTTATCGATATGCAATTATACGGTGGCAATGGAAAATTGTTTTCACATTCGCTGGATTCCGGTTCGCTGGAATCCACATACGCTTATTGTAAGTCCGGCGGCTGCTCCCACTTTATGATTACGATGGCCACCAACTCCACCGAAAATTTTTTAAAGGGTATCGAAGCGGCCGGGGCATACATGGCTTCCGGAAAAAAGGGATTGCTCGGGCTACACCTGGAAGGACCCTGGATCAGTCCGTCAAAAAGAGGCGCACACATCGAAGCGTTTATTAAAAAGCCGACACGCAAAGAAGTACTGGGTATAATTGAAAGAGGGAAGGGCATCGTCAAAATGATTACCCTGGCGCCTGAGCAGTGCGACGATGAAATCATAGAATTGCTGACGGACAATGGTATACTGGTTTCGGCCGGGCATAGCAATGCGTCATATGCGCAGGCCTCCCATGCCTTTAACATAGGCGTTCCTGCCGCCACTCATCTGTTCAATGCCATGTCACCGTTGCAGGGCAGGGAACCGGGAATGGTGGGCGCGATTTATGATGATCGGAATGTCATGTCGAGTATCATCTGTGACGGGGTTCATGTGGATTTTTCTTCCGTTCGCATCAGCAAAAAAATGATGGGTGAACGACTGTTCTTTATTACAGACGCCGTTACATCCATCGATGAAGGTTATTATAAACATGTATTCCAGGGGGACCGTTACACGTTGCCCGACGGTACGCTTTCCGGATCCTGTATGACCATGATGTCCACCTTCAAAAACGCCGTTCAGCAGGCCGGCATTTCTATTATAGAGTCTTTAAAAATGTGTTCAACATATCCAGCAGGATTGTTGAAGGACCCTTTTTTAGGCAGAATACAGGTTGGGCAGCAGGCAGATTTTAATATGATCAATAAGAAAACACTGGAGCTGGTTTCTTCAGTTTTTCAATGAAGCCAGCCGCTGGATTAAATAATTCTCCGTTCCTGCTGTCCATCCGGATTGCTCATATATTATTTCGTTTTTGAAAATGATCATGCTCTGGGGAAGATTATTGGAGTGAAGAGCCCTTCTCAGATCGCCATACAGATCGGCATATGCATCAAATGTCCAGCCGTTCATATTATATGTTGGGCGCATCCTGCTGGCCGCTTTTCCTTCATCTACCGAAACAGCAAAAAAACGAAACGGCCGGACGCTCTGCCATTTCTCCAGGTTATTGTTAATCGAGGTAAGTTCTGTTATACTTTCATCCGAAGCGGCTGACCAGAAACAAATCAGAAACAGGGAATCTTTTTTGGCAAACGTAGAAAAGGGCGCAATTTTCCCCTGCAGCGATTTAAGCCTGGCCACCTGCAGGGAATCCTGCGCGGTTGCAGCCAGGGCTGACAATGCGATACAAAAAATGAATATCCTTTTCATCGGTTTATTTTTTTCCCGAGCTATCCATAGAGACGGCTTCGCGCTGTGCAATAATTTCCTTAACTTTCATTGCTTTAAAATCAATACCCTCCCGAATCGCCTCAGCGGTAGGAAGTGCCCACACATCCGGAAGAATGCCCCGGCCGTTTTTGATCCGGTCCTTATCGACCACCATACGGAAACGCGGTAAACGAAAACGCAGGCCGGTATTGGGTAGTGTGACATCCGGAATTATCCAGGCCGTGTTTCCATAATAGCCTCCCCCCGTTTCTTCGCCTACCAGCGTTATGTTTTTCTGGCCCTTTAGTTCGCCGGCAAAAAGGGTGGTGGCAGAAAAAGAGTTCCCGCCGATCAGTATATAAACCTGGCCATCATAATGATATTTTTCCTTTGGAGAATAATAATGCCTTTCAAAATATCCAAAATGATATTTTCCATCCTTCCGTTTTTTCGTGACCAGATCAATCCATACCGAGTTCCAAAACCCATTCTGCATATACTTTCTATATTCAGATGGTGGTTTGATCGTATATAGGGAGTCGGCAAGTTTAAAAGTATGATCAATCAGGTATCGGGTCAGTAATGTCGATAGCCCTGCATCGCCTCCGCCATTGGAGCGTACGTCGATGATGAGATTTTTGATATGTGATCTTGTAATATTCTTAAATGAATGTCTGAAAAATTTTCTCAAGTGATTCGAGCGGTCAAAGCTAGCAACCGTCATGAACCCCGTTTTCATAACCGTGTCAAGTTGGAGATTGATGGAAGAAAAATAAAAAACAGGTTTCTCTTTCTTTTTTTTCGTCCCTTTCGCCGGCGGGCCATGGCTCAGCGACTTTTTATTCATCGTGTCTGCCTTGAAATCATACGGTTGAACGAAGGTCCGTTTCTCAAAACCCATACTATCGATATAATGAATTTCTATTGAGTCGGTCAGGCCGATAACATTCTTGTAAAGGTTGGCGAATGCAAAACCCGTGCTCAGGCTTTGATATTTTCCATTGGCGCTATACCCATCTGTTGTAATGTAGTTAAAGAGAGTATCCGTCAAAGCCCGTGCGTCGAAGCCATTGATGGAAGTCACCACCGTGCCTCTTTGAAGAATCGGATCATACCTGCGGAGATTGGCTGTGATCACCATGGTATCGGACCAGAATTTCATCGCGAAAGGAAATGCTTTCGAAAATGCGGTGTCCAAATAATGAGTAAATGATTTCGAGCTTTTTGTGCTGGTATGGCCGCAGTTAATTTTTGATATCACATATGCAAGCTGGTCATGAAACTCAGATTCTGTCATTGAATCGCCCAGTGTTTTATACACCTGGTCAAAATAATAGTTCATGCTGTCTTTCGTGGTATACCAGTAAATACTGGGATGGGATGTTTCGAGAATTTGGCGGAACAGGGTATAGTCTGCCCGGATTTCAGCCGGCGGATATTTTTTTTCCGGATCATATGATTTTCGGGACGAGGAACAGGAAACCAGCAAGGAAATGCAGATGCAAAACCATATTGTTGTTTTCACTTTCCGGATCTTCCTCAGGCAATGGGCTATGCTCATTTTGTAAATGCGTTCCAGCCCTGGGCTGTGATGTCAAATTTATTTCCTCCTTTTGTAAGGATCTTATGGCCTTCCTGCGGATCTGTCATATAGCCGATGACACTGATATTTTCATTTAAAACAAGTTTTTCATAATCTTCCTGGCGAACCGTAAAAAGCAATTCGTAATCTTCCCCGCCACTCAACGCGCAGGCAGTAGGATCCAGTTCAAATTTGTAGGCTGCGTTCCGGGTTTCATCCGCGATGGGAATTTTTTCCTCGTACAACACACAACCCAGGTTGCTTTGTTTGCAGATATGAAGGATCTCTGAACTCAGTCCGTCACTGATATCCATCATAGCAGTCGGTACGATGTCCGCTTTTTCAAAAAATTCAATTGTTCTTTTTGCGGCCTCCGGTTTGAGCATCCGGCCGATTACATACTTTTCTCCCTCCAGGTCCGGCCGAACGTTGGGGTTTTCGAGAAAGATCTTTTTTTCTCTTTCAAGGAAAACAAGTCCCAGGTAGGCCGCGCCAAGATCGCCGCTGCAGCAAAGCAGGTCACCTTTTTTGGCCGTTGAACGCTGTACAAATTTATCCGGTGTGACTTCGCCAACGGCGGTAATGGAAATAATAAATCCTTTCTGGGATGAAGAAGTGTCGCCACCCACGAGGTCGACTCCATATTTTTCACAGGCAGCATATACACCTTCATAGAATTCATCAAGGGCTTCCAGGCCAAACCGGTTACTGAAACCCACTGATACCAATAGTTGGGTGGGCGTCGCATTCATGGCATAGATATCACTCAGGTTTGCGATTACCGATTTATACCCCAGGTGCATGAGGGGCGTATACATCAGATCAAAATGAATATTCTCTATTAACAGGTCTGTCGAAAGAACGGTTTGTTTTCCAAAATGATCGATCACGGCAGCGTCATCCCCCACGCCCAGTATGCTGGATACATTCTTGATTTCAATATTTTTGGTCAGATGTTCGATCAGACCAAATTCACCCAATGAAGAGATTTCCGTGCGGGGTTCCATTATAGTAATTTTTATTCATGCCTGATTATTTGGCAAACCGCCCGCTATCCACTGAAGCAATTCTGCATGTATTTTACCATTCGTAGCTACGATTTGCGGCTGGTAAGGCGAATAGGGCGCTCCGGTAAAGTCGGTTACTTTCCCCCCCGCTTCCTGAACGATTAAAAATCCGGCCGCGCTATCCCAGGCATACAGCTTGTGTTCATAAAATCCTTCAAACCTTCCGGCTGCAACCCAGCAAAGGTCCATGGCTGCTGACCCCAGTCGCCTTACGGGCACGCCCTGCCTGATCAAGCGGGAAAAAACTTCCAGCGGTCCATTGGGTTCGTCGAGATAGGAATAAGGAAATCCCGTTACCAGACATGCTTTTGCCACTTGCGTCTCCTGCGAAACATGGATGAGTTCATTATTTAATGTGGCGCCATATCCTTTCTGCGCAAAATAAAACTCATTAAAAAACGGATTGAAAACAGCCCCCATTAGCATTTCGCCGTCCTGCTCCAATCCGATAGAAACACAACAGAGCGGCAAGCCATGGGCAAAATTCACGGTTCCGTCGAGCGGATCAATGATCCATTTGTAGGATGAGGACGTTGGCATGTCGCCGGACTCTTCACTCAGTATATAATGATCCGGATAGGTATTCCGGATAATCTCCATGATCGCTTTCTCGGCGGCATGATCTGCTTCCGTAACAAGGTTGTTCACGCCTTCCTTATTTGAAATCTCAAATTTGCTGCCATAGTATTGTTTAAGAATTCCGCCTGCACGTTCGGCGGCTTTAATCAGGGTGGTTTTTAGCATGAAGCAAAGATAATAAAGCATGGGCAGCCCGGCGGATGTATGAACACTTTACATTTTGCCGGGTACGCGAAAAAATCGTACTTCGTGACCAATGTGAACCCGGATGATTCTCTCTGTCGTCATCGTCAGTTATAATGTTAAATTTTTCCTGGAACAGTGTCTTTCTTCTCTCAAAAAGGCAGTTGAAGGAAGTTCATTCCTGAATGGACAAACGGAAGTTTTTGTTGTCGACAACGCGTCCTCCGATGGCAGCCTGGATTTTCTGATCCCCCTGTTTCCGGGGTTTCGATTTATCCAAAACAAAGAAAATACAGGTTTCGCAAAAGCAAATAACCAGGCGATATCCCTTTGTACCGGTGAGTTTGTTTTGTTTTTGAATCCCGATACTATTCTCGCAGAAGACAGCCTGGATATTTGTCTTTCGTTTTTCCGGTCCGTGGCAGACGCGGGTGCGCTGGGTATTCAGATGATCGATGGAACAGGTAAATTCCTGAAAGAATCCAAAAGAGGGTTTCCAACACCGACTGCTTCTTTTTTCAGGATGAGTGGATTTGCCCGCCTGTTCCCACATTCGAAAGTTTTCGCGGCCTACTATATGGGACATTTGCCTGAATCGGGTTCCCAGGCCGTGGACATATTATCGGGGGCATTTATGATGGTCAGGAAAAATATCCTCGACCAGACCGGTGGCTTTGACGAACGGTTTTTTATGTACGCGGAAGATATAGACCTCAGCTTCCGCATCGCGCGGGCCGGTCATCGGAATTATTATCTGTCAGACGCCACGATGATCCATTTCAAAGGGGAAAGCACCAAAAAAGATTTCCAATATATAAAAATGTTCTATTCCGCCATGGCCCTGTTCATGAAAAAACACTTCATGAATACGAGTCGCCTGCAACGGTTTTTGTTACACCTGGGATTGCGCTTACACCAGGTTATGACTTCCATGGTGATCCCTTTCAGGAAAATAAAAGACAACCCGGCAAATCCGTTGATCGTATGTATCAAGGGCAGCAGGAATTCGAAACAACTATGGAAAGAGAAACTGACTGAGAAACATATTCCTGTTTCGGAAAATGAAAATGAAGCAGAAGCGATCCTGTTTTGCGAAGGTCCGGAACAATCCTGGAAAACGATCATCCGTGAAATAACAGAAAAGAAATCCCGTTTTCTCTTTACGTTTTCCGGCGCCGGTACGCATGCCGCCGTGGGAACGTTATATATTCCGTTTCGAAATTCAGAACTTCACAAATCAATCTGAACAATGCCGAATTTAAGTGATATCAAAAACCTGTTGCAGAATAACCGCATCACGGAATTTGTAAAGCTGAACAAACTTTCTTCGCGGGATATCATTGACTTTACAAACAGGTACACAAACTGGGCCGGTAAGCTGTTCCAGCATATCGACATCAAACATGCTGCCCGGGTTTTTAAATTTCTACGGAAGAAGAAGCAGGAGATCATCATTAAATCCCTGCCCGATGAAAAAGCGGCAGAACTGCTCAACGCACTGCAACCCGACGACAGAACTGCGTTCCTTGGATTGTTGCCTGGTAATGCGGTGAAAGAATTGTTGAAAATCCTTGCGCCTGAAACGAGGGCTGAAACCCTAAAACTGCTTGGATATCCTGAAGGGTCTGTCGGCCGCCTGATGACGCCGGACTACTGTGCCATCAAATCAATCGATACGGTGCAACAGGTGCTGGACATCATCCGGAACCGGGGCACTGCAGCCGAAACCCTGAATTTCCTTTTTGTTGTGGATGACAATGGCATATTGATAGATGATATCAACATAAAGGAGTTTTTGGTTGTCGATCCTTCCACGCCTGTCGAAAAATTAATGGATCACCAGTATATCGCCCTCAATGCGATGGATGCTCAAACTGAAACGATCGCAACATTTAAAAACAACAGCCGCTTTGCGCTTCCGGTAACCAATGAGGCGGGGGTGCTGCTCGGTATTGTTACATCGGATGATGTGTTGCGACTGGCGGAAAAAGAAAACACCCGCGAGATACAGAGAATCGGGGGGTCGGAAGCACTGGAAGAACCTTATACAACGATCTCTTTCGGACACCTCGTTAAAAAACGCGCGGGCTGGCTTGTCATTCTTTTCCTGGGTGAAATGCTAACGGCCACGGCCATGGGTTTTTTTGAAGGAGAAATAAGCAAAGCCGTTGTACTTGCTTTGTTTATCCCGCTGATCATCTCCAGCGGCGGAAATTCAGGCTCTCAGGCGTCTTCCATTATTATCCGTGCGATGGCTTTGGGTGAAATAAAATTCCGTGACTGGCTGTACGTCATGCGGAAAGAACTTTTGTCAGGACTCGTACTGGGATCCATTCTTGGCCTGGTTGGTTTTATGCGGATTTTTCTATGGCAGCACTTTCGATTTTACAGTTACGGAACACACTGGATGCTGGTTGGATTAACGGTCGGCTTTTCCTTACTGGGGGTGGTGATGTGGGGAACCCTGGCTGGTTCTATGTTACCTATCATTCTCAAGAAACTGGGTGCTGATCCCGCTGCTTCATCTGCGCCGTTCGTCGCAACGCTCGTTGACGTAACAGGACTGATCATTTATTTTTCAGTTGCCTTTATCATACTGAAGGGAACCCTGCTTTAAGGTTCAGGCTTTGGGAGCCTTATACACGGGAACCGTGCTACAGGGTTCTCCATACATAATCGATTTCACCACCGGCCTGAGCAGCTTGGTTATTTCCAGGTACGCAAAATCTCCTATCGGTTTCTCCCCGCAGCCTTTTATAACAACGCGCTTGTCTTTGTACTCGTCCGGGTTGATCGATTGAATTCGACTTGTAATCAGTTGTCTTAATACCGTCGCCTCGTCTCCCATGATAACTTCTTTGGCATGGGGTTGCAGATAAGCGGTGACAAGCATAAAGGCCCAGACGGGGATGACGGCATCTGCCGAACAATAAATTCCCACGATCTCATCTTTGTAGATCGTCCAGTCCGTTGCCATTAAAGCTGCCCGGAAATCTTTTTCCTTCAGAATCAGCTCCATAAAAAGAAAGGGCTTCAAATCGAAGAGCTGAATCTTTTCCTTCGGGAAGAATTGCTCGAGGTCGAGTGTGAGCAAAGCGCTCTGCGTTACTTTATTTATGATTTCCTGTTCCATCTCTGCACAAAGATACACCTTGTGCCGAAAGCCTGAAAAAGGCCAAAAACCCAGCGCTTACAGAAACTTGGCCCGGTCGTCCGTGATTTTAGCTTTTTTCTTCAGCGCGTCAGCGCCTGCCCGCTGAATAATGGACTCCTGTGATTGAAGCATTGTTTGCCTGGCCTGGTCAATATCCACATTATAATTGGCCTTGGCACTTACATTTTCAACTTTCAAAACAAATACACCATCATTTCCTCCAACAGGAGCCGACACCGATTTACCAACCAACTGTTTGTCGAAGGCATATCCCACCACTTTTGGCTCTGCGCCCATATTGGGAATGTAAGGAGAAGAGAATTGAAGACTGTCCACATGCGTGATCGGCTGTGCCACCGCTGACGCCACCGCCTCGAGGGTAGCGGCAGATCCTATCTTCGCAGTTATTATCTCTGTTTTTTTCCGGTTTTTCAATATCGGTAAAATCATGGGTTTCACTTTGGCCACGCTCATCGTCCCTTTGTGATTTATTTCGTTTAGTATAGCTACTACATATTTATCTCCAATCGAAAACGATTCCGATACTTCTCCCACTTTTGCACCATAAGCCCAGCGCACCAGCAGCCGGCTTGATCCAAGACCCTGGATATTAAAATCCGTGGGTTGAATTTCCTGCGCCGCAACCGAATGCAGGTTGCCTTTTTTTACAGCGGCGGCATATGCTGCTTTATCGCGATTTTCGCCTGCGAACTGACTGGCTAACCCGGAAGCGTTTTGATCTGTTTCCTGACTCGGTTCTATTCTGCGGGCAAAATATGCAACTTTATACGCTGGTTCAAAATCCTTTTGATCAAGGATTTCAATCAAATGATATCCAAACTGGGTCTTAACGATTTTGATTTCGCCTTTTTTACCATTAAAAGCAAAGTCCCCAAATTCCTTTACCATCTGCCCCTGTCCAAAATAACCCAGGTCGCCGCTTTTTATCCTGCTTCCCTCGTCGTCGGACAAATGAAACGCCAGGCTATCAAACGACTGCCCTTTGTCCAGCAGCGATTTGATGCTGTCTATTTTATTTTTAGCAGTCGTGTCGTCCATTTTCGGCTGGTTTGTCTTTGGGTCAATCGTACCGACCAGAATATGGCGGGCATGCACTGAATCAGGAAGACTTTTTATGTCCATGATCCGCGCGAGCACGAAATTTGAACCGTCCAGATATGGCCCCACCACAGCTCCTTTAGACAACGCGATAATCGAATCTTTTCTTGAACCTGTTAATTTAGATTTGGCCACAAAGGCATCGGTGTAGTTTACTTCAGTTCCGTTTTTAGCCAGGAAAGATTCTACATCTGTTGTGTTGCCGAATTCTGGTTTTAATGTCTGAACCTGTTGAAAAATGGCAGTGCTGTCGCCGGATGTCGGGGCAGCGCTGAAACTGACATAGCTGATACTGCGGGAATCTTCCTGCGCATACTGGTCCTTATGACTGTCCAGGTAAGCCTGCACTTCTCCGTCGGTGATCACTATAAGATTATCCGGAATCGTCTGGTATGGAATTTTTACAAGATTGACTGAGGCGATCTGGCTATTGTCAGCATTCGTTTTTTCAATCATCCACTTGGGAACATAAGAGCTTTGTGCAATCAGCGAAAGATATTTTTCCTTTTGCCTGTTTTTCACGAACTGGGGCAGGGCCTGTTCAAAGAAATTCTGTGCCATGGCAAAATTCTGATCCGATGTGCGATTCGCTTTGTAAATAGTCCTTAACTGATTGATCCGCGATGCGGCCTGCTGGGCATCAAAAACCCCGGTATTCGGATCCGTAAAAGCACGCTTAATGTCCGGAACCGCATTGGCGCCGACCAGCATATCATTCAACTCCTTGTCGGTTACTTCCAATCCCAGTTTCTGATACTCTGTGTTCAAAACGGCATTGTCTTCAAATTGTTTCCATACTTCCTCCCTGATATTCTGGGAAATCATATCATTCACCGGATAACCCTGGCTCTTGTAGCGATCCTCATTTTCAGAAACCTGTTTCTGAAATTCAGTGTAATCGAGTTTTTCGCCATTTACAGAACCAATGGGGCCGGAACTGGCTCCCGCCGCATTACGGCTGCCGATTGAACGAGCATCCATCAGCAGAAATCCGATTAAACTCACCGCGATAAGACCAAAAACCAACCAGGCCGCTTTATCTCTTATTTTCTGAATGATAGACATATATATATAGTCGGTTTTTTTGAAAGGATGCAAAAATAGACCAAAAATGGTTATGAACAAATTGTGGAAAACAGCCAAATGCCCGCGCACACTCGTTGATATGGCATTTCTTTATCCCGAACGAATGATTCCTCTTTTAACCTTTAAAAATACCGTGAAACAACCCCGAACAGTGGAACATTGTTTCACAGGCAAAGGGGTATAACTACAATTTTGCGTGGAAAAACACCCTATTGCAATCGGTTTTTCTGTGAAACGAATGGGTATAGAATTCCCCTAATGGTTTTTACCTGGAAGATCCGTGAACAAAGCAACAGTTATACGGTTTTTATGATGAAGTCTGTTACTAAGTATTTATCCAGAGCCCGGACTGCCTGATGTTTTGTGAAATACGATGTAACACCTATCCACTTGGATTCTGAGGGTGTGGAAAGAATGTGTAAAGAGGTGAACAATAAAAAATATATTTGGTTTCCGATCTGAATGACCTTGTTTTCCACATAACCATCCTTATAATAGTAATAGATCTATTTATATAAATAATGTATTATTAAATACTATGGCAGTTATTAACATAGATGAAGCCAGGATGCAGGTGAACAGGAAGGGGTTCCTTGACGTGCCGGTGGATCCGGCACTGGATCTTTTTTCGGAGATCGAAAGATTGAAGAAAGAAAAAAATGCGGTCCTGCTGGCGCACTATTACCAGGATGCCGATATTCAGGATGCTGCCGATTTTATCGGAGACAGTCTGGGGCTTGCCCAGGAAGCCGCCAGAACAAAAGCCGACATCATTGTTTTTGCAGGTGTGCATTTTATGGCTGAAACGGCGAAAATACTGAATCCTGAAAAAAAAGTGTTGTTGCCGGACCTGAATGCCGGGTGCTCCCTGGCTGATTCTGCCCCTACTGAATTGTTTCGCGCTTTTCGTGCACAGCACCCGGATCATCTTGTGATTTCTTATATCAACTGTACGGCTGAGATCAAGGCACTGAGTGATATCATCTGTACTTCTTCAAATGCCGAAAAGATTATTGAAAGTTTGCCGGAGGAACAGAAGATTATTTTTGCTCCGGATAAAAATCTCGGAGCCTATCTGAAAAAGAAAACCGGTCGCGATATGTTGTTGTGGAACGGGGCATGTATTGTTCACGAAATCTTCAGCGTAAAAAAAATAACAGAATTGAAAATGCGCCATCCGATGGCAAAATTCATTGCGCATCCTGAATGC
>Ga0066787_10000020_pt1 | contig 24801 bp, 25 predicted proteins | sample OrgsoiDNA2013047_FD_70942 | JGI IMG/M metagenome (GOLD analysis project Ga0066787, IMG submission 70942) | Permafrost soil microbial communities from the Arctic, to analyse light accelerated degradation of dissolved organic matter (DOM) -... | ecosystem: Environmental > Terrestrial > Soil >...
ATCAAAAACAGAATCATGAGCAAATTACATTTCACCACAAAACATGCGAACGAGGCTACCGTGCAACGCGATTGGTGGGTTGTCGACGGTACTAATCAAACCGTTGGCCGCATGTGTGCCCGTATTGCAGCCATCCTGCGCGGTAAGAATAAAGTCTATTATACTCCCCACGTTGACTGCGGCGATTTCGTGATCATTTCAAACGCTGACAAAGTGGTTTTTTCCGGTAATAAACTGGAAGAAAAGATCTACATCAATTTTTCAGGTTATCCCGGGGGGAAAAAAGAAGAGACGGCAAAAAATCTCCAGAAACGCAGGCCCGAAGCCATATTGGAAAGAGCTGTGAAGGGGATGTTGCCAAAAAACAGGCTCGGACGCAAAATGTATAAAAAATTATTTGTGTATGCCGGATCTGCGCATCCTCACGGTGCGCAACAACCGAAAGAATTAAAGTTTTAAAGGGTTGGAAAATTAAATTTCCAATTTTCATCTGCCAGTTGGCGGACAAATTTTTCAAATAAAGATCAAATGGAAAAACAAAAGCTTGCCACAGGAAGACGGAAGACTGCTGTAACACGTATTTTTCTGACCCGGGGCACTGGTAAAATCGTTATCAACGATAAGGATTACAAGGACTATTTTTCCCTGGCTTATTTACAGAACCAGGTAGATCTTCCATTGAAAACGATTGAGTCGCTCGACAAATACGACATTCAGATCAATGCAACCGGCGGTGGTATCAAGGGTCAGGCAGAGGCCTGCAAATTGGGTATTGCGAGGGCGTTGCTTGAAGTGAATCCGGAATTTCGTCCGGCGATGAAAGCCGCAGGGTTGCTTCACCGTGATCCGAGAAAGGTTGAACGTAAGAAACCCGGACGCAAGAAAGCAAGAAGAAGCTTCCAGTTCAGCAAACGTTAATCTATTAATCAAATTACTTGAAAAACGGGTTCCGCGACCCTGCTCAAAGTTTATCAATATGGAACAGAATACTTCACTTCAGCAACAGTTATTGGAAGCCGGCGTGCATTTCGGTCATCTGCGTAAAAAATGGAATCCGAAAATGCTGCCATACATCTTCGCGGAGAAGAAGGGCATCCATATCATTGACCTGAATAAAACAACAGAAGCGCTGCAGGAAGCCTCTGCCGCTTTAAAACAGATTGCAAAATCCGGTAAGAAGATCATGTTTGTCGGCACTAAAAAGCAGGCAAAAGAAATCGTCACCGAATGTGCAAAAAGAGTTACCATGCCTTTTGTTACAGAACGCTGGCTGGGTGGTATGCTGACAAACTTCAATACTGTCCGCAAAAGTGTAAAGAAGATGCAGAGCATTGAAAAAATGCTGACCGACGGAACTTTCGACAGTATTACAAAGAAAGAGCGCCTCACACTGGCCCGCGATAAAGATAAAATGGAAAAAGTACTGGGTGGTATCGCTCAGCTCGGACGAGTACCCGCAGCGCTTTTTCTCATAGACATCGGTCATGAACATATTGCACTGGCAGAAGCAAAAAAACTGGGTATTACCACGTTCGGTATGGTAGATACGAATTCAGATCCGAATAAAGTGGACTTCGCGATACCTTCCAACGACGATGCAACCAAGTCCATCGCGATCATTGTAAATTATATTGCCGCAGCGATAGCCGAGGGTCTTGCCGAAAGACAGGCTGCCAAGGACGATGATGTGGAAGAAGTGACCGGCGATGAAAACGAAAAGAAAGCCGCCCGCATTCAGGCGGAAGCGGAAAGTGAAGCAGCCCGTGGAAGAGGCGGCGATAAAACAGCCAGAACACCGGGTGCGCCCAAACGCCGTATTCCAAATAGCGGTCGTCGTACAGGAGCGAGATAAGCTGGCACAACTCTTTTCTGTACATATTGTTCTAAGCGATAGCTGACGCTATTTCTTAATAAAAAAAATATTACATGTCTACTGCTACAACTATTACCGCCGCAGAAATCAATAAACTCCGCCAGACAACAGGCGCCGGTATGATGGATTGCCGTAAAGCCCTCGTGGAAAGTGATGGCGATTTCGAAAAAGCAATTGATTACCTGAGAAAAAAAGGTCAGAAAGTGGCGGCCCTTCGCAGCGACCGGGAAGCAAAAGAAGGGGTGATCATAGCAAAAACAACGGCGGATCAGAAAACAGGCCTGATCATTACACTGGCCTGCGAAACAGATTTCGTTTCAAAAAATGCAGAATTTGTTGCCGTTGCACAGGCTATCATGGATGTTGCTATCAGGAATAACGTGAAAACGCTGGATGAATTGAAAACATCCAAACTTGAGAACGCAACCATTTCTGACAAGATCGATGACCAGGTCGCCAAGATTGGCGAAAAGATTCAGCTTACCCGTTTTGAAAGAATCGACGCCGAAGCAGTTGCTTCATATATACATGGTGCTTACCGTATGGGCGTGCTGGTCGGATTGAATAAAAATACCCCAGCTGCATTGGAGGCCGGAAGAGAGGTAGCTATGCAAATTGCGGCAATGAACCCTGTTGCAGTGGACCAGGATTCGGTTTCTCCGGAAATGGTCGAAAGGGAAAAAGCGATTGTCACAGAGCAGATCCGCAACGATCCGAAGATGGCAGGTAAACCAGATGAAATGATCGAAAAGATCGCTGTAGGCAAACTCAATGCGTTTTTTAAAGAAAATACATTAACAGCCCAGCCTTTTGTGAAGGATGCTTCCAAAACGGTGAGGGAACATATGAAGTCCGTGGATCCCGGACTAAAAGTGATCAGTTTTAAAAGAGTTCAGTTAGGATAAACAGACCCGCCTTCATGGCGGGTTTTTTTAACCAAATTAGTTCCCTTTCTTTGCATTAATCAAACTGACTATGCTTCCAAAATACACCCGTGTACTTCTGAAATTGTCTGGCGAGGCCCTGATGGGGGATAAGAATTTCGGCTTTGACAATGCTGTAATCGCCCATTATGCCGAAGATATAAAGACGATTGTGGATCTGGGGGTACAGGTGGCCATCGTAATCGGCGGCGGTAATATCTACCGGGGAATGAATGAGAAGGAAACCGGCATTGAAAGAGCACACGGGGACTATATGGGGATGCTGGCTACGGTGATCAATGGTATGGCCATGCAGGCAGGTCTTGAGAAAATCGGGGTCTTTACCCGCTTGCAAAGCGCCATCAAAATGGAACAAATCGCCGAGCCTTACATACGCCGGCGCGCTATCCGTCACCTGGAAAAGGGCAGAGTTGTTATTTTTGGCGCGGGCACAGGCAACCCTTATTTTACTACCGATACAGCCGGTTCCCTCCGCGCGATCGAAATAACGGCAGATGTCATTCTAAAGGGAACAAGGGTGGATGGAATCTATACAGCTGACCCGGAAAAAGACAAAAACGCCAAAAAGTACAATACCATAACCTACCAGCAGTGCATTTCAGGGAACCTGAAAGTAATGGATATGACCGCTTTTACCCTTTGCATGGAAAATAACCTTCCGATCATCGTCTTTGACATGAATAAACCCGGGAACCTCAAAAGGGTTGTCACCGGAGACCAGGTCGGCACCCTCGTCACGGCTGAATAACGTATTTCTACTTTAAATTCAGGCCCAGCTTGTATTTATGCAGGGATATCCCTATTTTGTAATGCTGAAAATCACATCATTCCACGATTTTCCTCATCTCTTCCGTATCCCATCAATCGCCAGCCCAAGTCCAGGGAAACCATCGTTCTGAGTTCCGAACAATATGAAGACATTACCCCTAATACTTGGCTACGCCCTGACCGTCAGACTCCCGGAAATAATTATATTTCTTTTGGGAGCCCTTGTTCTTGGAATCACGTTACATTATTTCTGGACATCCAGGCATTCCATCCGGATTCAAAAACCGGTCCCTGATGAAGGTATCAACGAGAATGATAACTGGAAGCTGAAATACTATACCGACATGGAGATCCAGGAAAAAACCCTGCAGCAGCTCCGGGACCGTCTGTCTGATTCAGAAGAGAACGAAAAGATCTACCACCTGGAAACAGATGAACTTCGTGAAGAACTTGAAATTCTGAAGGAAAAAAGCTCACGGGCGGAAGCGCTCATCAAACCACTCACGGTTACAGAAGATTATCTGCAGCAGCTGAAGAACGCGCAGGACAATCTTTTTCAATACAATCAGCATATCAACAAACTCCTCCAGCAGATACAGATGCTGAAAGAGTCTGAGAAAAAATACCAGGATCTGCAGCAACAGCATTCTATTTTGAATGAACAACTATCCAGCCTCTACCGTCAGCTTGCAGAAAAAGACGCAGAGATCAATCGCATACAACAGGAACAAAGATTAGTATTGGAAATGAATGAGCGCATGGATAAAGCGTATGCCGACTTTACACACATGCAGGAGAAACTGCGTAAGCTCGAACAGTATCTCGACCAGCCCCACAGTAAAAGAATTGAATACGACCAGCTGCAGGAAACATATTTTAAACTGAGCAGGGAATTCGATGAGGTGAAAGGGAAACAAATCGCTCTCTTCGAAGATAACCAGCGCATGAGCCGCATCCTGGCGGATACAGAAGACAAATTGAAAGAAGCAAATTTCCAACGGCAGCAATACCAGAAAAAGATGTTGTTCCTCGAAGAATTGAACCGCGATATGCAGGACGCAACGGAACAGCATAAAAAAATGGAAAGCCAGCTGAGAAGGATCAGTGAAATGGAATCCATTTTATCCCGCTCATTCCCGAATAAAAATGCACCTCCCTCGCAACAACAGAATCCCCCGATTATTTAGCCTGATCGATGAAGGATGAGCGTCCATTGTTTTCAAATTCGCATGTACGCTTTGAGCTTTTTAAGTAATTTCATACTATGTCTTCAACAACAGATATCAGGAAAGAATACAGGCTGCGTAGTTTAAATGAAGAAACGGCCGCGGAAAATGCGATGCAGCAATTCGATCACTGGTGGCAGGACGCTTTGAAAAGCGGAATAGATGAAATCAATGCCATGACCCTCGCTACGGCATCATCCGACGGACTGCCGGCGGCGCGGATCGTACTCCTAAAGGGTTACGACGCAGATGGATTCAGATTTTTTACAAATTATGAAAGTTTCAAAGGGAAACAGCTCCTGGAAAATCCAAGGGCCTGTCTTGTGTTTTTTTGGAAAGAACTTGAAAGGCAGGTCAGGGTAACCGGTCTTGTTGGAAAACTCAGTAAACAAGAAAGCGAGAATTATTTTAATACCAGACCTTCCGGAAGCCGGATCGGTGCATGGGCTTCTCCTCAAAGTGAAGTGATCGAAAGCAGCGAGTGGCTCACAAAGCGGGCCAGTGAAATGGAAACCCGGTTCGCTGAAACCGGTATTCCGGTCCCACCCCATTGGGGTGGCTACCTTGTCAGGCCCGTTACGATTGAATTCTGGCAGGGGAGGCCAAACCGGTTGCACGACCGGCTCTTATATTCTTTACAGGAAAATGGCCATTGGATAATTGAAAGACTGGCTCCTTAGCAAATACTAGGATTCTTTCTTTTTCGGAACAACGACCTTCTTTTCATTCCGGGGTCTGCTCTTCCCAAATGATCCTTTAAAAATCTTCCCCTTTTTTGTCTTTTTATCTCCTTTACCCATGTTAATTTATTAAGAGTGCAAATATCCGTAAAATTAAAAGCTCCGGCGAATTAAATTAATCAGCCGGAGCTTTTGCATGCGATGATCGTGGCAGCAATTATAACTTAGACGACAATTCCTTACCTGCTTTAAACTTTGCTACTTTTTTTGCTTTGATTTTTATCACAGCTCCTGTCTGCGGATTGCGGCCATTACGGGCAGCTCTTTTGGAAACAGAGAATGTGCCAAAGCCTACGAGTGTAACTTTTCCTCCGCCTTTCAATGTTTTGGCAACTGCCTCAACAAATGAATCGAGCGTATCGTTCGCCTGAGTTTTAGTAACGCCTGCATCATCGGAAATTTTTGCGATTAATTCTGCTTTGTTCATAGTGTAATATTTTGTACCGGCAAATATACCTGCTTTTTATTCCTGTCAAAATTTTTTGAGGATGTGAAAACCAGTGAGGTTCAGGATAGGTAAGGGTTCCCCATTCTCCTTTCTTATTTCTTTAGCTCCAGGAACACCGGGCAGTGATCACTCTGTTTCACATCCGGGTAAATATCCGAATGCAGGATGCGGCTGGCCAGATTATTTGTCACGTTGATATAGTCTATTCGCCATCCTTTATTATTCAACCTCACTGTCGGGAAACGCTGACTCCACCAGCTATAGCGGTGTGGCTCGGGATGTTGGAGACGGAAACTATCCGTCCATCCGCTCGCCAGGAATTTGTCCATCCAGGCCCGTTCTGCCGGTAAAAAACCGGACGAGTTTTTATTTCCTTTCGGGTCGTGAATATCAATATCCCGGTGAGCAATATTATAGTCCCCGCAAAGTACAAGACGCGGATATTTTTGTTTTAGTTCATCAATGTACAAATAGAATTCATCGAGCCACTGGTATTTAAACCCCTGTCTTATTTCGCCGGTAGTACCGGAAGGAAAATAAGCATTGATGAGCCTGATGTCGCCAAAGTCAAGCTGGAGCACCCTTCCTTCTTCATCGCTCACCGCATGACCCGTTCCGTACTGAACCTGGTCTGGTTTTATTTTTGTGAATACGGCAACGCCGCTATAGCCTTTTTTCTGGGCGCTGAACCAATAGTCCATGTATCCCAGTGCTGTAATTTCTTCGTGGGCCACATTGTCTTTCTCAGCTTTTGTTTCCTGCAGACAAATAATATCAGCGGGATCTGTTTTAATCCAATCCACCAACCCTTTTTTCATGGCAGCGCGGATACCATTCACATTATAACTGACGATACGCATAGAGGCCATCCTGTAGTTTGCTTATATTCGATTGGTAATTTACTTCTTGTTTCTCAAAGAAAAATGAATCATGTCAGATTCCCAACCGGTGATCACATCGAAAAAACCGCTTTACCTGGATGGCCCGCAATCCAGGAGCTTCGAATTAAGTTTTGCATGGAAAGTATTTTCTCAAATCCTTTCCGGCAACCGCCATCTGTATTTCGTGGGTCCCTGTATTACTGTATTTGGATCTGCGCGTTTCAAGGAAGACCATCCATATTATGCGGTTGCGCGGGATTTTGGTAAACGCATTGCGGCTATTGGTTTTACAGTAATGACCGGCGGAGGTCCCGGTATTATGGAAGCAGCAAACCGGGGTGCCTATGAAAATGGTGGAAAATCAGTCGGTTGCAATATCCATCTCCCGATGGAACAGCAACCGAATAAATATATGCAGCAGTGGATCACGTTCGATTATTTTTTTCTGCGGAAAGCCATGCTGCTTAAATATTCCTATGCCTTTATTGTGATGCCCGGCGGTTTTGGTACTCTGGATGAATTGTTTAATACGCTTACTCTTATTCAAACCAAATCCATCACCCGGTTCCCGGTGGTGCTGTTTGGAAAATCGTATTACCAGCCACTCCTGGAAATGATTCAGATAATGATAAAGGAAGAAACCATCTTACTGCAGGATCTCGACCTGCTGCTGGTTACGGACGATGTGGATGAGGCTATGAATCATATCAACAGTTATATTTCCGTCAACTATGAGATCAGGAAACAACGTAAACGGTTCTGGTGGTTGTTTGAGAAGAAATTCCCGGTAAAGCCAAAAACGTAAAGCGCCACCGTGTTTTTTTGAGAATGGATCAAGTAAGATGAATAAATCTTTTGGCTTTACTTTTTATTTGATTTGTTTTCCGACTGGCACCACAACGCCGAGATTCAGGATCATCTCATAAGTTCCAAAGGCCTGCTTATCGGTGCCCTCGTAAATTTTCAGATTTGTATACCGGGCGTAGTCGACTTTATTTGCGTATTCAAGAAAAACGTACTGGAAGACGGTCACTTTTAGATCCGCTTCGAGGCCTACATTCCATCCACCCAATTGAAAATGCTGATCATTTTGCGGCTGGTCAAAATATTTAACCTGCACATGCGGGATAACCGGACCGACTCCGAATTTACCCAACCCGTCAACACGCAGTGAGCCTTTTTTGTTTGTAAAGATGTTCCAGCGTTTCACAACATTAAAAAGTAAAAAGTTGGCCCCGTTGTTCAGATAGTGATAGGAACTGGAATCCGACCCCGCCACACTGTCTGCAAATAACACCTGGCCGTCGATCGGGTGATTGTTTATCTTGCCTTTGATATGAACCATTTGGTTGTCCTCAAAAAGCCATTTCGTGTGATCGAAATTAATTTCAACACCCCAACCCTTATTCTTGTTGATGATATACCCGAGCCGGTAATTGTATTGGGGAATACTCAAAGCCTTCGTAAAAAACTGCTCGTTCTCCCATCCGGGATGATCGATGCCTTTTACATTTACAAAAGTGAATGAATTCCCAAGGGAGGGCTGACTCACACTCACGTTACTACGGGTATACCATTCCTTATTATAACCCCAGGAAAAATATAATTCGTGTTTTCTTACCTTTTTGGTTTTCTGCGTGGTGGATTGAATCGCCGGAACTGTTTGTTGTGTTTGCTGCGCCAGGCTGATCACGGGGCCAAGCAGGATAACGAACAGCATTTTCATACACACAATATCACGGTTACACATCATGGGAAACAGCATTTTTTCAGAGCGCAAATTACGATCATTCTTGTAATTCACCCGTTAACGTCATGCGTCATAATCTAATACCGGACGCAACCATCTTTCAATATCTGCAACATCCATATTTTTTCGGCCAGCATAATCTTCCACCTGGTCCCTGCTGATTTTTCCGATTCCGAAATATTTACATTCCGGATTCGCAAAATACCAGCCGCTTACTGAAGAGGCGGGATACATGGCCAGTGACTCCGTAAGTGTAATACCCGTTGTTTTTTCGCCGCCCAGTAACTGAAACAATTTGTATTTCTCTGTATGATCAGGGCATGCCGGATAACCGGGCGCAGGACGGATACCCGAATATTCCTCCCTGATCAATTGCTCGTTCGTCAGATCTTCCGTTTTCTGATAGCCCCAGTATTCGGTCCGGACTTTCTTATGCAGCATTTCTGCAAACGCTTCTGCCAGCCGGTCGGCCAATGCCTGTAAAATGATCTTATTATAATCATCCAGGTCGGTCACAAAGCGTTCGATATGTTTCTCAATTCCCTCAATGGTTACAGAGAAGGCGCCGATATAATCCATTTTTCCCGATTCAGCCGGCGCAATGAAATCCGCCAGGGACGTGTTCGACTGCCCGACTGCTTTTTTAGATTGCTGTCTCAATGATTCCAGGTATATCGAAGAGGATAAAACTTCATTCCCCGGATTACCGTTTAATGAAATTGGTGAAATCGGGTAAACTGTGATCGTGTCATCAGAGGTCCTGTTTGCCGGCCAGATGCCGATGACCCCGCGCGGATTCAGCCATTTCTCGTCAATGATTTTTTTCAGCAAAGCTTTTGCATCAGAATATAAACGGGTAGCCGCTTCTCCAATGACCGGATCGCTCAGTAGTTGCGGAAATTTTCCGTGCATTTCCCATGCAATAAAAAATGGCTGCCAGTCAATATAGCCGGCAATCTCTTTCAGGTCCGCGGTTTCAAATACTTTTATACCAAGCAGGGCGGGCTTTACCGGGTTGAATTTCGCCCAGTCGATCTTTGTTTTATTTGCCCTGGCGTCAGCGTAGGACAGTAATTGTTTTCCCGATTTTTTATTGCTGAAATCGGTTTTCAGTTTAATATATTCTGTTTCTATATTTTCCAGGAATGGTTTCTTCAGCGTATTATTCAACAGGCTCCCGGCAACCGTAACACTTCGCGATGCATCCAGCACGTGAACGACGCCGTGCTGATATTCAGGCGCGATACGGATCGCCGTATGCATCCTGGAGGTAGTGGCCCCGCCGATCATCAGTGGAAGAACCAGGTTTCTTCTTTTCATCTCCCTGGCGACGTTAACCATTTCATCGAGCGAGGGCGTTATCAGCCCGCTGAGCCCGATGATATCTGCTTTTTCCCTGATGGCTGTTTCCAGTATTTTATCCACCGGTACCATCACACCGAGATCAATGATATCGTACCCGTTACATCCCAATACGACGCCCACGATATTTTTTCCGATATCGTGCACATCGCCTTTTACGGTGGCAAGTAATATTTTGGCTGCTCCTTTTTCTGCTTCTGCGTTTCCGGTAGCGCTCGCTGCTTTCCGTCGGTTATAATTATCCAGTTTTTCCTGCTCAATAAAGGGCGTCAGAACGGCTACGGATTTTTTCATAACGCGCGCACTCTTCACAACCTGTGGCAGGAACATTTTTCCGCTTCCAAAAAGATCACCCACCACATTCATCCCATCCATCAGCGGACCTTCAATCACTTCCAGTGGCTTGTTGTACTGAAGCCGTGCTTCTTCTGTGTCTGTTTCGATAAATTCTGTAATGCCATTGATGAGCGCGTGCTTGAGTCGTTCTTCAACGGATGTCAGTCTCCAGGTCTCATCTTTCTTTTCTTCCTTTACTTTCCCTTTAACCGTTTCTGCAAATGCAAGCAGCTTTTCGGTGGATTCGTTGTTGTCGTTGTTCCTGTTCAGGATCACGTCTTCGCAAAGCTGGCGAAGTCCGGGTTCAATTTCATCATAGATCACCAGCTGGCCCGCATTCACAATGCCCATGCTCATACCGGCTTTGATGGCATAAAATAAAAACACGCTGTGCATGGCCTCACGTACGACTTCATTGCCGCGGAAGGAAAATGATAAATTACTCACGCCGCCGCTTATCTTGACGAGCGGATGCATTTGTTTTACTTCGCGGGTGGCTTCAATAAAATCAACCGCATAATTATTATGCTCCTCGAGACCGGTCGCTATAGCGAAAATATTCAGATCAAATATAATATCCTGCGGATCGAAATCGAGTCGTTTGGTCAGTATCTCAAATGCCCGGTCCGCAATATTTACTTTTCGTTCCTTTGTATCGGCCTGACCCTTTTCATCAAATGCCATCACGACAACCGCCGCACCAAAACTTTTACAGATAATGGCCTGTTCGATAAATTTCTCTTCCCCTTCTTTTAGTGAAATGGAATTGACGATGCATTTCCCCTGCACACATTTCAAACCGGCCTGGATGATACTGAATTTGGAAGAATCGATCATGATCGGAATCTTTGCAATATCCGGTTCACTCTGAATCAGGTTCAGATAATGAGTCATGGCTTTTTCACCATCCAGTAACGCATCATCCATATTTACATCCAGTATCTGTGCGCCATTTTCTACCTGCTGACGGGCTACAACAAGTGCTTCTTCATATTTATTTTCACGAATCAGTCTTGCAAATTTCTTGGACCCGGTGATATTGGTTCTTTCTCCTACATTTACGAAATTGGATTCCGGTCGCACCACCAGGGGTTCCAGGCCTGATAAACGGAGAAAGGGTTCTATGATATTTTTCTCACTCATTCATGGTAGCATTTATTCGGCAAACTCGACAACGGGCAATTTTCTCGGCTCATATTTTTTTACCTGCTCTGCAATATGCCGGATATGATCAGGAGTGGTTCCACAACATCCGCCCACAATATTTACATACCCTTCGCGGGCCCATTCTTCCAGGAAATGCGCAGTTTCTTCAGGCTCTTCTTCATAGATGCCCATGGAATTCGGAAGCCCGGCATTCGGATAGGCTGACGTATAGCAGGTGGCGATTTTTGAAAGCTCGGCAATATGCGGTCGCATTTCTGCAGCGCCCAGGGCGCAATTCAGACCCACGCTGATCGGTCTTGCATGTGCAATGGAAGTATAAAAAGCTTCGAGCGTTTGCCCGCTCAGCGTTCTGCCGCTGGCATCTGTGATGGTGCCGCTGATCATGATCGGCAGGGGTTGCTTTTTCGTATCGCGGAAATATTTTTTTATGGCGAAGATGGCCGCCTTTGCATTCAGTGTATCAAAAATGGTTTCAATCAGTAACAGGTCCACACCCCCATCTACCAGGCCGCTGATTTGTTCATAATAAGCATCCGAAACCTCATCAAAACTCACGGACCGGAAACCCGGATTATTCACATCTGGTGAAAGGGACAGGGTTTTGTTCATGGGGCCAATGGCGCCGGCAACAAATTTGACGGGCGAATGACCGTTGACTGCATTCACGGCAGTGAATTCTTCGATCGCTTTCCGGGCGATTTTTGCAGATGCCACATTCAGTTCATAGGCCAGTGATTGCATGTTATAGTCGGCCTGCGCAATGGCCGTACTGCTGAAAGTATTGGTCTCTATTATATCAGCGCCCGCCTCGAGATATTGTTTATGGATTTCCCGTATGATATCCGGCCGCGTCAGGGAAAGAAGATCGTTATTTCCTTTCAGGTCCGATGCCCAATCCTTAAAGCGTTCACCCCTGTAATCAGCTTCTGATAAATTATAACGCTGGATCATGGTACCCATCGCCCCGTCGATGATGAGTATGCGGGATGCCAATGCCGATTCAATATTTGACATGATGATATTTTGAAAAGCGGATCGTGTAAAGCAGGGAAGACGGCAAGGAGGTTACTGAAAACGGAAGGAAAAGTATATAGGACTTACCTGGCGTTTATTAGTTCAGTTCATCTTCTTTGCTGTCAGGCCGAACAATAAACAAATCTGCCTGATGAACTTCAAATTTACGATAAAAAATGATAATGCCCAAAGTCTGAAGCGTTCTCAGCTTACCGGTGCGAAACATAACTTTCCACCGGCAGCCTGTTCGAAATGGACCGCGCCAGCGTCATTTCATCGGCATATTCCAGTTCGCCACCAAAGGAAATACCCCTGGAAATCGTAGTGACTTTCACGGGAAAGGCAGTCAGTTTTTTCTGTATATAATAGATGGTGGTATCGCCCTGGATATTCGGGTTGAGGGCAAATATAATCTCTGTAACTCCTTCTTTCTGAATCCTGTCCACCAGTGAATCGATGGATAGCTGATCCGGACCCACGCCATCCAGCGGGGAAATGATACCGCCCAGAACATGGTAGGTGCCGCTAAACTGCTGGGTGGATTCGATGGCGATCACGTCCCGGATGGTTTCCACCACGCAGATCATATCTTTCCGGCGCATCGAATTTGCACAGATCGAACAGATATCCGCATCGGCCACATTATGACAGCGGTGACAGAACCGGATATCCTGTCGCATCTTGAGGATGGTTTCTCCAAAGGCCCTGGCCGCTCCCGGGTCCTGTTTCAATAAATGAAGCACCAGGCGAAGGGCCGTTTTCTTACCGATACCGGGTAATTTGGCGAATTCATTCACCGCCGTTTCCAGTAAAACCGAGGAAAATTGCATGCCGTAAATTTACAAACTTATATCCACTTCATTGTCCCAGTCAGCCCTCACCGTGAGCTTTTTTTTGATGGGTACAACGATCTCCGGCTGCAGATGCTTATAGAAATTGCCAGGGTCCCAGATGCCGTTCTGGTTTGCATCATAAAGGATGCGCAGGTCATAATCTCCGGGATCAAATAGTTTGTTATTATACCGGAGCGACCGTCCGATCGCAGAAGTCGAAACGATCTTATCTCCCTGTACAAACTGCAAAACCGGATGACGGCTCAGATCCAGGTTTCTGAATCGCAAACGAAGATTGCCATAGTCAGATTCCTTTTTGGTTTTGAAACCGATCGTATCCGTTTTTAAGAGTTTTTCACCGAGGGTGTCTTCTGCAAAATCCTTCTGGAGTATGATATAGTATTTGGTATCTTCCTTCCAGGCATAAAACATGGTTAACTTTTTGCTCGTACTGTCCATCATGAAATGAATCTGGGTAATATTCAAAAAGCTGTCGTCGGTGAAACGGATTTGTGTTGAATCGTAATGCTTGACGGGTGTTGCAAAACTGATCTCAAGCTGGTTGTGCAGATCAAGCAGGCCTCCGGGAATATTGCCGGCTAACAGCAACCGTTTTGGTTTGGTCTTATCCTCTTTTTCTTTCTTGACAATAACCGGTGCCACCGGTTTTTTTGGTTTTTGAAAACCACTGGTATCCTGGTACGCATAGAGCAGCAGCGGCGCCGGGTTCCTTCTCAGGTCTATCGGGCTGTCGGCAAATGCGAATACCTGCGCACTCGTCGTATACTGATGCGTGCCGGATTCGTCCTTCAATGCATACAAGGCATACACGTCGGGCTTTAGATTGGAGAATGTAAAATTCCCCGAACTGTCGAGCCGGGCAATATACTTTGGTCTGAATTTCGCAACAGCAGAATCGAAGAGCTGATAATGAAGCATAACGATCAGTGTACTGTCCGCCTTCCCGGTATTGGCCATGACCACGCGCCCGCTGTATCGGAAAGAATCCAGATACCGGCCCGTAGAAAATACATAGGTGAAATTCTTTAAAATATTTCCTTCGTTTACATCGGTGATCGCTTTTCCGAAATCAAGCGCATACGTCGTATTCGGTTGCAGCGTATCTTTTAAAGTAATGGTCACCGTTTTCAGGTGAGAGTATACTGTGGGTGTAATTTTTGGTACGGGAGAGACGATCAGGTTGGACCGGATGTCTTTCATGTCGATGTATTCATCGAAATTCAACACGATTTTGTTGCCGGTTTCATTCAGCGTGCGCATATGCGGATCGGCGTTTACCAATACGGGCGGCAGACTGTCCCTTGGGCCACCTGTAGGTGGAATCATATTTGCGCAACCGGTTATGAAAGGGTAACGCACCAGGACTATACAGACCAGGAAAACAGTGAGGAGTCGCTTCATTGTGCTTGGTCTGCAAACTTACTGGAGGGGAACGGGATTTAAACAGTTTTATGATTTTATAAACTCCGGTGTTCCTCCTCTTCCGCGATGGTGGCATTGATGTCGAGCTTATTGGTTTTTACAAAATTGCACCAGTGACAATCCTCCTTCCCGCAACCGGTATAGAATTCATGGTTCTGGATCCTGGCCCAGGTTTCCGTAATCTGGTGGGTGACCGTTGCTTCATCTTCAGCCGATACAAACAGCTTTTGTTTGTTGTACTGTTTTTTGTTATCAGGTTCAATAAAATCAAATTCTGTGCTGATCACCTGCCATTCTCGTTGGCCTCCGTCCACCAGCAATTTATAAAAAACGGCCTGCCTCCAGTAATCACCACCGTTGGGTTGTTTGTCTGAAGGCCGCTGCATTTTTTGTCTGGCCTTTACCGGGTCCCCTGTTTTGTAATCCACCACGTTCACCTGTTTGCCATCAAACTCCAGTTTGTCGAGCTTGCCTTTTACGGGAACGCCTTCGATGGATACATTCCGGATGGATCTTTCGATACTCACGATCCTGTTCCATGAACCGATATATTTCTCATAATAAGCCGGCAGCACGATACGACCATATTCCAGGCGTCGGGCAAACTGTTCTTTCGTAAAGCTTTCCCGGTGGCGGTCCATATACCAGTCAAAAGAAGAAAGGAAAAACGACGGACCGGCGAACTGGTTGTTATTATCCTGCATATTGCGGAACAACTGTTCGAGAGCATAGTGAACCGCTGAACCGAATTCTGTATTTTCATTTTTGGGTGAAGGAATGCGGATCAGGTTTTTGAAATAAAATTCCAGCGGACACTTCAGATAATTGTTGAGCGCCGTCACATTCATCTGGAAGTTTTCCAGCACCCGGTTGATGAAATCCATTTCTATGCGTTCCATCTCCGGTGGCTGCTGACCCTGTAACAACAGGAATTGAAAATCGCTGAGAGCCTGTGCTGTCAGCACCGGTTTTTCCACCGGCAGTTCAAAACCGGACCGGATTTCTTCTATGAAAACAGATGGCTCTGAATCTTTCCCGTTATTTCGAAAACGGCTATAGGAAATGTATAAATGTGTTTCCGCGCGGGTGACGGCCACATAAAAAAGTCTTCGCAATTCTTCATAGTCGCTGGTGTCGGACAAAAACATCGTATCGGGGAAACGAAACCCTCTGTTCGTGTTTCCTTTCTTCTCCCAATAATGAGAATTACAGCCCGCAAAGAATGTATGCGTGAATTCCAGTCCCTTGGAACCATGCACCGTGAGCAGGTTCACAGCATCTGCGCTGCCATTCACTTCAATGAGCGGAAGAGAAATTTCCCTTTCTTCCATCAGGTCGAGATGCATAACAAGCTCCTGTAAATTCAGCGTTGGCTGGCGGCGGGTTTCTTCTTTTATAAAATCAAAAAATCCCGTAAGCAGTTCCAGTATCCGTCTTTTTTCATGATGCTGCATGGCGAACTGGAGCAGGCCGGTTTCGCGGAAAATGGTTTCGAACAAAGATTGCAACGTGCTGTTGGAAACCGTGCTGATCAGGGATTCCAGTACTTTTGACGCCGCAGCCAGGGGGGGATTCAGGGGCTGCGAGAAAAGATCCCTGGGTGGTTTATTGGCTTTATCGCTCAGTAATTTGCGCAGTGAAATCTTCTCGTTGGTATATTGTTTTTGAGCCACTTCAGCGGTGATGCCCGCGATTTCAATAGCCGGGATCCCGAACCATTCGGCGTGCAGGATTTCAAACAGCATTTCACCCCCGCTGAACGGAATTTCATGCTCTGACGCCAGGTAGCGGATGAGCAGTAATATTTTCCCGATCAGCGGATCTTCCAGCAGGTTGATATTTCGTTTACTGTAGACCGGTAGATTCTTCAGTCGGAAATAAGTCAGCAGCTCTTCCCCGTATTTATTCTCTTTGTAGATAACGGCGATCTTTCCCGGCGGAACTTTCGTCGTGAGCAATTGTTCTACCTGAGAAACAATATCGATCATCTCGTCTCTTTCTGTTTCGTATTCGCGTATGAATGGCTGCTGTACGGTTTCCAGGAAATGCCTGTTTACAGAAACCAGTTCTTTGGAAAGCCCTTCGATTTTGTTGACCAGCCGCTCCTTATTATTTGTGATCAGCAATTTTGAAATATCCAGTATCGGCTGGGTGGACCGGTAGTTTTTTGTCAGTACAACTGTGAGCAGGTCTTTTTTATAGGTGTCGGCGTAATCTACTATATTGAATATATTGGCGCCCTGGAACCGGAAGATGGACTGGTCGTCGTCGCCCACGACAAATATGTTTGGTTTGTCCCAGAAATTGATGAGCAGTTGTACCAGTTTGTTTTGCGTACCGCTGGTATCCTGGAATTCATCCACGAGTATATACTGAAACTTCTCCTGGTAACGCCGGAGTAATTGTTCATTCTCCGTGAATGCGCGAATTACCCAGTTGATCATGTCGTTGTAATCATAGCGGTTTTCACGCAGCATGAGGAATTGGAATCGATCGAACTCGTGTATGGCTGCACGCAGTTTTTCCATGCGTTCGATTTCATCCTGCAGTATGGCACGTTTCAGATCGCCTTTTTTATAACCGGCGCCATTATTCTTATAGATATAATCGGCCCGGGTGGGGAGACTGGCCAGGTATTCATCTATCTTTTCTTCAATAAAAGGTGCCCGCCATCCCTCCTTTTTCATGGTACTGAAAAGGGAGCGTAGATTTTTGACGTCGTAATACGCATCTCCGCGGTAGCGTTTCAGGGAATGGTTTTGGGGAAAGGAATCGATCAGTTCCCGGAGCAGTTTGATCTCTTCGAGTTCAGAAACAGGATCCAGGCTGGTTTTCTCAAAATGGGAAAGATTATCCTGGATGATATCGTTGCAAAAGGCATGAAACGTATAAATATTCACTTTATAGGCATCTGGGCCGATAAAGGAGAGCAAACGCCTGCGCATGGTAATGGCGCCGGCATCGGTAAACGTGAGACATAGTATATTAGCGGGATCCGTATCCGTTTCCAGTAATATTTTACCAATCCTGGCGCCCAGGATCTGCGTTTTCCCCGTACCCGGACCCGCAATTACCAATACAGGGCCCTCAATCGCATCCACGGCCATTTTCTGCTCCGGATTAAGATCCTGGTAAAGTGTTTGAAATAAATCTTTTTGGTTCATAATTGGTCTTAAAACTGTTTCTAAAGTTGGAAACTTTCTTGATTCCGGAATATTATTCCTCCTGTTTTCACGTTATACATCCGTACAAATCCGATATAATCCGAAATATGAAGAACAACCAGTCGTTCAAGGTTTTCATTGTTGAAGACGATATGTGGTACGGCTCGATGCTGGAACATTATCTTTCCCTGAATCCGGAATATGAAGTTAAACGATTTGAATCACCTGGTGATTTCTTCGCCCACCTCCATGAAGTTCCCGATGTTGTAACCCTCGATTATTCCCTGCCCGATTCTGACGGTACGGAAGTGTTGAGAAAGATCAAGGAATTTAATCCCGATATCCGCGTCATCATCATTTCAGGCCAGGAAGATGTGGCTACCGCCATTAATCTATTAAAAAACGGGGCCTTTGATTATATCGTGAAAGACGATGATACCAAGGACCGTCTCTGGAACAGTATCCTCCATTTGCGGGAAATCAGCAACCTGAAACAGGAAGTTGAAAGCCTGAAGAAACAGGTAGGTCGCAAATATGATTTCTCCCAGATCATAGTAGGTAACAGCGAACCCATGGAAAGGGTTTTTGCGTTGATTGAAAAGGCATCCAAGACCAATATTACCGTTTCAATAACCGGCGAAACCGGTTCCGGAAAGGAACTCGTTGCCAAAGCCATTCATTATAATTCAGACCGTCACAACATGCCCTTCGTGGCCGTGAACGTGGCCGCCATACCCAAGGAGTTGCTCGAAAGCGAACTCTTCGGTCATGAAAAGGGATCCTTTACGGGTGCCGTAACGCGCCGCATCGGTAAATTCGAAGAAGCCGATAAGGGAACCCTGTTCCTGGATGAGATCGGTGAACTGGATATTAATTTACAAGCCAAACTGCTGCGTGCGGTGCAGGAAAGAGAGATCACCCGGGTTGGTGCCAACAGTGTGCTGCCAATCAATGTGCGGATCATCGTGGCGACTCATAAGAATTTATTGGAAGAAGTAAAAAATAAAACATTTAGAGAAGACCTTTACTATCGTTTGATTGGTTTACCCATCATGTTGCCGCCCTTACGCGAAAGGGGCAATGATATCGCCATCCTCGCAAAAAACTTTGTGGATGCCTTCTGTAAGGAAAATAAGATTAACAGGAAATCCATCAGTTCTGAAGCACAGCAAAAGCTGATTGCTTATCCGTTCCCGGGTAACGTACGCGAGCTGAAATCCATTATGGAACTGGCCGTAGTAATGAGTGATGAAGAAAGCATTCTGCCGGAACACATCACGCTGAACTCGTCCACCAGCATCAATGATTTGCTGAACCGGGAAACAACACTGAAAGAATTTGAGAGCCAGATCATACAGCATTATCTCGACAAGTACAATAAAGACGTTCTGCTGGTCGCCCGGAAATTAGATATCGGAAAGAGTACTATTTACCGCATGATACAAAACGGCGAATTGAAGAGTAAGTAATGAGGACAAGGGTAGCCGTAGAAACCAATGGACATATGCAAGCAACCGGAACAGAAAAAAAACTGGTTGGGAAAACCATCCTGGTTGCTGAAGATGTTGAAATGAATCAGCACCTCATCCGTCATATCCTCGAATCCAGTGGCGCCCAGGTGGTGATTGCCAAAAATGGCGCCGAAGCCCTCGAACACGTAAAAAACCAACCCTTTGACTGTGTACTGATGGACGTGCAGATGCCGGAAATGGATGGCATCGAGGCGACTGTGAACATCCGGAAACTCGAAGATCCGCTTGTAGCCGCCATACCCATCATCGCGCTGACGGCTAATTGCCAGGAAGAGGACCTGCTGAAATATGAGCAGGCCGGTATGGACGATTATCTCGCCAAACCCATCGTGGAAGAGCGTTTGCTCGATACGATCCTGAACAATTCGAAAAGTGCAAAACCGGTCTCGCCCGCCGAAGTACAACCTACTGATAACAATCTCTACGATCTAACGATGATCCGTTCCGTCTCTGGCGGTGACATGGCCTTTATCAAAAAAATGGTCCTGCTTTTTATTGACACCGTTCCGCAGAATGTGCAGGATCTGGTTGACGCCACCGGCAGGAAAAACTGGGAGCAGGTATCCAAAATGGCCCATAAACTAAAATCCACGATTGATTCCATGGGCATCCGCAGCCTTCACGATCAGATCCGAGCTGTTGAAATGAATGCAAAGAACCAGGAGCGACTCGAATACATGCCCGATATGGTCAGGCAGGTAGAATCCGTTGTATCGGTTTGTATACAACAACTTCGAAAAATTGATAATTTATAATTGATAATTGTTAATGAAAGACATTCCATTTTCAATTAACCATTATCAATTATCAATTTTCCAAAACACGGTTTTTGATTCCCATTCCGGGAATGACCCGTTTACCAGGTAAAACATAATTACCTGCTGTTGAATGCTTTAAACGAAGATAAAAAGCGGCACTCTTTTCGAATTATCAGAGAAATAATTTTCTGACCCATGTATTTGCAAGCTTCTTCGGGCATATTCATAGTTGAAGACAATCTGCTGAATCAGCAGTTGATCGCCCGCGAATTGGAGTCCTTTGGCGGCCAGCTGTTTTTCTACACCACCGGTGAACATTGTATCGCCAATCTTTGCAGGCGCCCTTCCATTGTTGTGCTGGATTACAACCTGGACGGACTGATCAATGGCCTGGAGACCCTGGAAGAGATCCGGAAATTCGATCCATCGATATTTGTGGTATTATTTTCCAGCCAGAAAGAAGTACACAGTTCTGAGAACCAGCAACGCTATGGATCTTTTGATTTCCTGGAAAAAAAGGATCACTCCTTCTCTATGCTAAAACAGTTGATACAGGCCAAGGTTGTTTACGACGACGCGTTATAATCTCCGCCCAAAACCATTATCAATTATCAATTACCAATTATCAATTAACCAGGTATTCTCGAAATATATTTCTCAATCTGTTTGATCTGATCCACGATCTGTGGAGTGGTTGGTTTCAGATTCTTTGCCTTCCTGAAAAATTCTTTCGACGCGCGGAATTCTCTTTTCGTCATCATGATGGAACAGAGCTGGAGATAGGCAGCAGCCTGGTTTTCCTTATCAGGCAATCCCTTGCTGATGGCCTGGCGTATCAATCCCTCCGCTTTACGAATATCATTTTTCTGCATCGCGAGCATACCCATTTGGAGAAGGCTCGCGCCTTCGGCTTCTTTCATTGGCATGCCCAGATCGAGCCCCTTGCGCATATTCGTTTCGGCACCGTCAAAATCCTGTTTCATCATGGCGATATTGCCCTTGAGCGTATAGTATACTGAGCGGATGGGCTTGTAAAGCAGACCGGGAAATTGAATGCTGTTGATAACTTTTTCCGCGCCTTCCATATTGCCGGATTCCATATGTTCCTGAATAAGGCGGAGGGGACCAAAAAAGAAATGCCCGAATATGAGGATAACGCCGACGAGGTAGGGCAGGAAGGCCGGCCAGAAACTGCTGTAAATATTAGCAAAGATGCCGATCGCAAGAAGGGCAATTCCGATATATAAACGATACCTGATGATGACGGCGTAGAACTTCATAACCTGAATTTGGGCTGCAAAGATAGGCTAAGTTTCAGCGATTGCCGAAGCCAGGTTGAGTGCTTTCATTAGCGGTGGTACATTAAAACCGGTCATTGTTCACCTCTATCCAGTAGCCATCGGGATCCTGGAAATAGATCTGTTGCACCTGGTCGGGTCGGAGCGCAATTTTCTTCTCCTCACCGGAGTAATTTCCGTATTTGATGCCCATCTGATCGAGATGTTTCATGAAGTCGGGCAGGGAACCAACAGAAAATGCGAGATGTATATTCACGTCGTGCGGGATATCAGCTTTCGCTCCGCTGACCACATGAAGTTCGTTGTGTTCGCCCATTTTGAACCAGGTATGTCGTCCATCGTGGAAGGGCTCTGGAATGGTGTCCAGCAGGATCACTTTGGCGTAGAATTCGGATCCGCGGGCGAGATCGGTCACATAAATCGTGGTATGGTTAAAATGAGGCTTTATCTGTGCGCGTCCCTGGAGGGAGATGAAGAGTACGAGAAAAAAACAGAGGAATTTTTGCGAAGGTTTCATTGCAAGTGATTTGAAATATGAAGTTAAGGGGAAAGGGATTCTTGTTGCGGAAAATCTTATTTTTGCAACCTTCAATTGAAGCCGGTCCCGTAGTTCAATGGATAGAATACCTGCCTGCCGGCAGGCAGGGAAGTTTCCTGAAGGAAAGAGTTCTTAAAAAAATTGGTCCCGTAGTTCAATGGATAGAATAGAAGTTTCCTAAACTTTTGATGCAGGTTCGATTCCTGCCGGGACTACTGTGTTAAGGAAAACTAACAAGATAAAAATTCGAAATATAATGCTGAGACCTATTTCCTTTTAACAAGTTTGTCTAATATTAAATCCCTTTCCTTTACTATACCTAGATATTTATGATATCTCAGGCCTGAAATATTTAAATCCGCATTTTGATCAGCCAAATTAGAATAGTATTTAGCCTTTTCGAAGTCCTTCTTATAATGGCTTATTATTGAAAGTATTGAAGCCGCCTTATACAGATCGATTGGAAAAAGCAGTTTAGAAAATCGATCTAAAATAATATTTTCGACCAGAATAAATAAATCAACCTTACCAGTTTTTACAACTAGCTCGGAAAAAATCAAATAGGCGTTAGTTTTTACCTTGGGGTAATCTTTCTCGAAATCTATGGCCTGTTTAAAATATTGTATTGACTTTTCAAAATCTTCCTTTTGAATGAATATTTCACCCAGGCTATATAAGCTCAATCCCCATTCGAATTTACTCTCGGGATATTCAATTAATATTCTATTTAACAATGCCTCAGCTATATCCAGCAAATAATTATTTCTTGTTTCAATTAATTCAACAGCTTGAATTCTTAAATATTTGGCCCGGCTATCTTTTCTTGCCCTATTAAGTTTCAAGAAGAATTCTTTTTCATCATCTTTTGTCCAACTTTTTCTTCTATACCAATCTGTCATAAATTATTTAAATAATATATGATAAGTTACTAATATTCAATAAATCGGCTACAAATAAGTTCGAACTTGGGCTACCTGAGACTGATGAAATGTACTAGAATGTATTTATATTTAATTCACAATCCGCAACATGATCAGAATATTCGCACTTATCCTGATTCCATTCTTTTCAATGTCGCAAAATTTCACTGAAATAGTGAATTATATCAATGGGATCTTGAAAACTCATACTTACAACGTTGAGTCACCTCCAAGTTATTTATACCATCATTATAGACAAATTCTTATAGATAAAACAGGAAAACTTACTTTGCTAGATTACAGAGAAAATAGGAAAACGCATGTATATTTTGATAAATCAATTCTTAGCTATTCATATCTCAAAGCTTTAAGAATTGGGGACAGTAAGGATTTACCTGAAAGTGAATTTTCTGTTTTTGTAAATTGCGAGAGCGGGAAAGCTTGTGTAATAGAGCCAGAAACACCAATTTTGAATGCGTCAAAGGAAAATTCAATAAACTTTCGATTTGATGATTCGGATGCAAGGGATAATTTTAAAAAAGCATTTTCCCAGCTGTTAGAGGCCGCAAATACAAGGTGAATTTCGTATTTACGTTCCTAATATTAGTTTTTAATGTATGCTGAAGCACCTGAACCAGCCGTACCACTAAAATCATATGAAAATATCAAAGTGTCTCTAGTTATTGAATAATATGTTATAGAATCTGTCGGACTATCTGTTTTATAATAACCGATCCGATTTATACTTTCCCCCAAAAGATTTTTGGCTATTGATGTGGTATAAGTCCCTGTTTCAACTATTAGGTTATTTATTTTTAGAACCCAACTGGTATTTGTAAATGTCAAGGACTGGGTTATTCCGGAATTTATAGGAGTCAAAGGATTTAATGGTCCTGGAGCACCATCATTAAATGTTGATATCCAATTCCAATTTCCTACTAGAATAGGAGGTGAAATATTTGATTTCTTGCAATTTATAAATACTGTTATTGCTAGAAAAAGTATTGTCAACTTTTTTTTCATTAAATTTCTTTTTCAACAATGACAAATAATATGCTGAAGACGTTGCTTTAAGATTATTAGAATTTTAAAAGCAGCGATACATTGCAAATACCGTTCGAGCTTGGGCTACTTGGGTCTACTGGTTAATTTTTCTTCGCTAAATCTGCAGCATCTGAAAGCATGATATCTAATACCTTCCTTGAAAGATATTTTCCATTCACAATGACCCCGTAAATGCCTTTAGTATTATTTATATTTTCAAGTGGATTTGCATTCAGTAAAACCAAGTCAGCATTATTACCTTTTTGAATGCTGCCAAGCGAATCCGTCATATTCATAAAAATAGCCGGATTAATCGTTGCTGTTTTTAATGCTTCATATGGCGTGAGGCCCGCTTCAACAAATAAGCCCAGTTCGTCATGCAGACTGAAACCGGGAAGGCTATACGGATTTGACACATCTGTTCCGGCCATAAATTTGATTCCTGCGTTGTGCATCCATCTGACCAATTCAAAACATCGTTGCTCCCGCTTCACTAAAGTATCCCTTAACCCCGGAGCCTGGGTATACCACCAATATGAACCATAATCAGCGCTCATTCCTCCGGGAATGTATTTGAGTCGCTCGTCCCGGTGTAAAGTGGCTGTGTCGGTTGCCAACGTTTTTTTAATAACCAATGTGGGCACTTCCCAGGTATCATTCTTCACAAAATTCCGGAATAAAACCATCGCTTTTTCCTCATCACAAACTGCCATGACCTGTTCAATATAGGGAAGATCGGGTGAGCCTGGTGCCTTTGCTTCC